>Rahab_p1__coassemble_11290_pt1 | contig 1859 bp, 3 predicted proteins | sample Rahab_p1__metabat2_high_PE_025 | metagenome-assembled genome bin Rahab_p1 | reverse complement strand
AGTCTCTAAAGGCCATTGGGAAGAATCAAGCATTTTACAGAGCTTCCTTAAATAAAGACGATGTTGTGATTGCGGATGTGAAGCTGATTCAAACAATTGAGCAGAACAAGATTGTCAATAATTATCGTGCAGTCAATGTGATTGAGCACAAGAAGTCTTCCCAGATCTGTACTTTTTAATTTTGATGAGAACCTTTCTGGATCCTCTCGTTAGAACCAGAATCCAGCCCCGCAGAAAGCCAACGAGATTGCCAGAATTGTGTTGATCAGTTTTGTGTGATTGGCAAATAATCTCGAAGCGACAGAGCCAAAACCTGACCAAATTAAATTACAGCTCGTGCCGGCGATCGCGATGAAGATTGCGAAAGCCGCGAGCGCTTCTGTACTTTGATAGTAGGGAAGCACAAACATTTGGATGGAGACAATGGCTGATACCATTACTTTTACGTTTACAAACTGCAGAAACAACCCGGAGAGATAGGCTTGTCCTTTCTTAGGTTCAACTGCTTTTGTGTCGTAAGTGCTTCTCAAAATCTTTACGGCAAGCCAAATGAGATAAAGCGTTCCCAGCACCAACATGGGTAAGCGGATTTCCGGAATCCATTCGTTTAACTTTGCGCAGAAGAAAGCGCAAAGAAGGGTAATAATACAAAATCCTGTGAGGACACCGGCATTGAAATAAAGCGTTTTTTTGAATCCGACCTTGAGCCCCAAAGACATAGACATGATGTTGTTGGGTCCGGGCGTGATGGACGTTACGAATGTATAAAGTAAAAAGGATGTCAAGGGAAACATGGCTGAGGTCTGTATTTTTGTGTGCCCACTTATGCTCAAAATTATACTGAGGCAATTCTTCGAACTCCTATACTCGGAACATCTTTGATATGGGAGGAACCATGAGCGACAGATTAAGTTATGCAGAAAAAGAAGAACTTCCGACATCTGTATACGGATTACCTGAAAGACGCGAATACCCGATGCCTGATGCTGCACACGTCAGGGCAGCTGAAGCTTACTTCAGATATTGCCCTGAAGAACTGAAGCCTGAACTGGCCCGTGCCATCTTGAAGAGAGCAAAGGAATTCGGCGTTGACGTCGAAAGCCCGACAGTTCTTCAGTACGCCGCAGAATAACCGACAATATTTTGCTCAATAAGAAATCGATAGCCAATACTGGGAGGCGAGTCGTTTGAGGCTATCCTCTCTGAGGTGGCGCTTTGATTGAAGGATTTCAAACCTCAGACCCGCCCAAAGGCGGGAAGCTGAGGTTTAGTTTTATTCTTTTTTGACATCGCAATGTCGCTAGTTAACTCTTTTATTCGTGCTGTTCTTCGGCTAACAAAGATGCGTAGCTTAAGGCCTTAAGGCTACAGATTTTCCTTGTTCATTTTGTCCCGAAAAAATAAAATAAGTAAAGGGAGAAGACGAAATGTGCACGAGCTCAGATTCTGGTTCAAGCGGTTTTTGGAAGGACGCCGCGCTTATTCTTGGAGCTTCAATGCTGCTAAATCGAAAGCAGGATAATTCTTCCGAGGACTAGGGAGTTGTGACAATCCCGTTTCGATGATAATTGAGTGCTTCGGTATGATGAAGCTCCTCCTTATAGATCCCATTATCTGGGCTTTTGGGGTAGTTAGTGAAGCGCCCTCTTTACTCGGTAAAATTTTTTACTTCTTTTTTCTTTTGCTTTCTGCACCAGCTTACTACGCTTTAGTAATACCTTTAGCTGCGTTAATAGCGGGACTGATTTTGTTGATGGTGTTATTTACAGCGGCACTTATTGGAGGATTTTTCTTCTTGATTTATGGAACCTCTGCACAAAAGGTGGGTGATATGCTATAATTAGCACACTACCGAAAAG
>Rahab_p1__coassemble_4127_pt1 | contig 4512 bp, 6 predicted proteins | sample Rahab_p1__metabat2_high_PE_025 | metagenome-assembled genome bin Rahab_p1 | reverse complement strand
AAGAGCGAACTGAGAAGCAATGTACAGGTTTGTATAGCTTCCAGATAACGGTTATTGGCGAATATCCAACAGTCACATTCTTGCGACCACTCTGACCACAGACTTCCTCAAACAAAGAGGTTGGTCGTGGTTAGGGTGCTATAAAGGTTAAAACGTTGAGAAACCGCCGTAAAACCAAGGGGACTTGGCCTACCAGACCGGTACGGGCGGTGGTGTGAGAGGGGGTTCGCTGGAATTCAGCGAGACCCTACTCGATAGCCATTTCACAGATTTTTATTCCCAAATTTGTAAGCGTGGGTTAATATCCACATTACTGATTCGGAGTCGTCATTTGTCGGATAAATGATCCTGCAAATGTGATCTGGGTTCAGCAGTAAAAAAATCACCATCCTTAGGAGGATATTTGAAATGAAAAAAGTACTCGCAGCTTTTGCAGTTGCTATGGCCCTGCCGATGACAGTTATGGCATGGGAACCGACCGGTGACGTCAACGTTATCGTTGCTTACAAAGCCGGTTCCGGCACAGACACAGGTGCTCGTCTTCTTGCTACCGAAGCCCAGAAGTACATTCCGAAAACCATCATCATTCAGAACCTTCCCGGTGCTGACGGCAAGATCGGCTGGACAAAATTAGTTCAGTCCAAACCCGACGGCCAGACCATCGGCTTCATCAACCTGCCGACATTCACAACTTTGGCTGCACAGCCGGGTGCTCCCTTCTCCATCAATGACATCGTTCCTATCGCCAACCATCTGACGGAAGCCGGTGTTGTTGCTGTTAAGGCCGATTCTCCCTACAAGACTATCGAAGAACTCGTTGCCGCCGCTAAAGAGAAAGGAAACCTGAAAGCCTCCACAAACGGCAACAAGGCTTCCAACCACACTGCTGCTCAGCTGCTTGCTAAGAGCGCCGGCTTCAAGTACAAAGCCATTCCTTACGGCGGTACAGCCGACCAGCTGCTGGCTCTTCGTCAGGGCGAAGTTGACTTCACCTGCGCCAAGGTTGCTGACGTTGCCAAGCTCGTTAAGGGCGACAAACCCGAACTTCGCGTTCTGGCTGTTTTCAACACCAAACGTGATCCTGAACTCCCGAATGTTCCGACACTCGGCGAAAAAGGCCTCTACCCCGAATGGTACGGTTCTGCTCGTGCTTTAGTTGCTCCGAAGGGAACTAAGCCCGAAGTCATTCAGTACTACGTTGAAGCCTTCAAGAAGACCATGCAGGATCCTGCTGTCATTGAAGCTCATAAGAAAGCCGGTATGGCTCTCGACTTCAAAGACAACAAGGAACTCGGCGACCTGATCAAGGCCCAGGACAAGTTTGCTCGTGACGTTGTCAACGACCTCTACAAATAATTTTTGATTATTTGTCCCGGGCATTCCGATGCCCGGGTTTAAAAATACCTTTTTAGGTGGGTAATTCCTCAATTTTAGGATTGAGGCTAACTTTTTGCATCCAAAAAAATGTTCAAGAAAATTCTCGTTTCCACAGCTCTGATGGCTGCCACCGCGGCTTTCGCTGCCGACCTCCCTTCCGTTAAGATTTTGGCTACAGGCGGAACGATCGCCGGTACCGCCGCTTCCAGCACTCAGACAACCGGATACAAAGCCGGTGACTTAGGCATTCAGACTTTGATCGAAGCCGTTCCGGCAATGAAAGACTATGCCAATGTTTCCGGAGAACAGGTCGTCAAGATCTCTTCCAACAACATGGACACAAAGACCTTGCTGAAACTGGCCAAGCGCGTTAACGAACTGCTGGCCGATCCGAAGGTTGACGCCGTTGTGATTACACACGGTACCGACACATTGGAAGAAACCGCTTACTTCCTGAACCTCGTCACTAAGAGCGACAAGCCTGTGATTTTGGTCGGCGCTATGCGTCCTGCAACAGCCATTTCCGCAGACGGCCCGATGAACCTGCTCGAAGCCGTTCGTGTTGCTTCTACGCCTGAAGCCAAGGGCAAAGGCATGATGATCGTCATGAATGATGAAATCAACGGCGCTCGCGACGTTACCAAGACCAATACGACCAACCCGGCTACCTTCAAGTCTCCGGAACTCGGCGCTATGGGCTATGTGAGCGGAAATAAGGTTCGTTTCTACAAGCAGTCCACAAAACGTCACACTACGAACAGCGAATTTGACGTTAGCAAACTCGATACGCTGCCCCGCGTTGACATCATCTACTCACACGTTGATGATGACCGTGTGATGGCTGACGCAGCTGTTGCAGCCGGTGCCAAAGGCATCATTCACGCCGGCACGGGCAACGGCTCTATCGCCAACCCGACAATGGAAGGTCTGAAAGACGCTGTAGCTAAAGGCGTAGTCGTTGTGAGAAGCGCTCGTGTTCCGAACGGTGCTACAACAGTTTCTCTGCCCATGTGGACGAAGGCAGGCTTCTTAGAGTCCGACACACTGAATCCTCAGAAAGCTCGTCTGCTCCTGCAGCTTGCCCTGACGAAGACTCAGGATCCGAAAGAAATCCAGAGAATGTTCGACCAATATTAATCTGATCGATTAGATCTTCTTGATATTTGATGAGAAAGGCGCTTCGGCGCCTTTCTTATTGGAAAAAATTACTTGACAGCCAGATCGTTGGCTTTGAGCCACTCGGACACCATCTTCGGTGCGGACGAAACTTGGTAAGAGCGGATCCAAAGGCTCTTTGTGAAGTTGCCTTCAGGAATAAGGCGTTTAGCATCTCTTTCAACGCCGGAAATTCCGCTGCTGGCACTCGAGACAATCAAACCGATTTTCTTGCCGGCCATTGCCTTTCCGTTGTGGAATAAGAACGTTTGCATGGGTGCCGCCATATTGCTCCACCAAAGCGGCGTACCGATGATAACGGTATCGTATTTTGAAAAGTCCACGTTTACCGGATCAATGGCGGGATAAGAAAAAGCGTCATTCGGCTTGCTTCGAATTTGGTCCACCAAATCACTTCCGAGAGAATAATTGTTAGCCGCGTAGTTCAAGCCTTTTTGCGCCGGCTGAATCCGAAGCACATCCGTCGGGGTTTGGTCTTTAACGGCGTCAGCGGCCTTTTCAATATTTCCGGTGAAGCTGTAATAGACAAGCAGCGTTTTGGCCTGAACTTGTGCTCCGGCCGCGGCTAAACCAAGAAGTGTGGCTATGAGGAGTTTTTTCATGATTTTTCCTATAAGAATTAGAGTGTTATGAGTTTGTAGGTACGGTTTCCAGCTCCGATTTCGTCCAAGTACTCGAGCTGAAGGAAGCCTCTGTCAATCTTTTCTTGGAGCGAATAAGCGTTGTATTCGGCCGGCGATAGCCCGTAAATTAAGTCGGCTGCAGCTTGGTCGGCGGCGAGCAAATTAAGAGATCCGACGATGCCGAGATTTCCGGTTCGGACTTTGGTGCCTTTCAGCGGATCAACGTGAATGTTTGAGACCACGTTAATAAAAAGCAGTCGATGGCCCATTGCATCGTGAATGCCTTTTGAGGCGTCAGCGAGTCTTCTGAAGAAACCGGCATCTTTTTTGACTCCTGGGCCATGAACTTGAGTCTTGCCCACTCCGCTAAACCGATTCCGACGTTCTTACAAGCACCGGAAAATCCCGCAAAACTCGGAATTCGGAAATTTGCCGTCACTGCAACACAGCCGTATTCCTTCAATAAGGCGGTCGGCGCGGAGAGGGACTTTAATTCTTTTCCGCCTTTGATAGAAATTTCCGTGAATTCGTTTTTGCGATCCAAGATATCGAGGCGATTCTTGTCGACGCCTTGAGCAGTAATCGCCCGAATATTTCCTTGCGTATTGCCTCTTCCGGCCGGATAGATTGAGGCATAGTTGCATTCAACAAATTTGCTGTTCGGAATGTGATTCAGCAGCGCTTCCCACATCGTTCGATTCGTATCGACATCGTCGCCGTGAAGTTTGATTCCCGTGAGTCTTCCGTCGTCCGGAAGGTTTCCGTCCTTTTTAAGTCGGTCATAAATTGCTAAAAAATTCTCTGCATTGATGTCTTTTGCAAAATAGACGGTAGATGCACCTTGATTCGGAGTTGCTGCCAACACTTTACTTCCCATCATCGGCATTGCAGCTGCCGTTAAAAGAATCGTTCTTCTCAAAAATCCTGTTGTTTCCATATCGTTCACTTAACAAGACTGATTTCAACATCTTTGGAGCCGCTTTCTTGGATGGCCTCAAGCGATTTTGAAGAAAGTTTTCCGAGCGGGACTAAGTTGTCAGACGGGCGGAAATCTCTAACAAAAACCGCCAAATTTCCCCAAGGAATGTAATAAGCAATATCGCCTTTTTGCGGATCACAGTTTCTTGGAGCAGTTCCCAAACTCAGAGGCTTCGGAAGATAAGAGATCCGTTCCGTCGTTCCGAAATCTTCAAATTTGAGTTTCAGCGGAAGCTTTGCAGCAAAGTCTTTGGCGGCATCGTTGTTGTTCAACTCTCCCGTAAAGGCTTTGTCGTCGACTTTTGAATTCTCGCACGCGCGCGAACGGTGTTCTCACCGGTGCGAACGCTTGAAAAAT
>Rahab_p1__coassemble_4068_pt1 | contig 4573 bp, 5 predicted proteins | sample Rahab_p1__metabat2_high_PE_025 | metagenome-assembled genome bin Rahab_p1 | reverse complement strand
TATAAAACTCCCCAATAAAGGAAGAAAGAAAATAGTTACCCATCACTGCGCTGGCAGCGATAGTGAGCTCTCCCGTCAATAGGTGGTTTAAGTCACTGAAAACATTTTCGATTTCGCGAAAAATTCCAAACAGTTTCTGGGTATAACTAAATAAGATTTTGCCCTTAGCAGTCAGGCGAATCTGACGTTTACTTCGGTCGAAAAGAGGATTGCGAAGTGCATGCTCAATGCCTTGAATCTGCTGAGATACAGCGGGCTGCGTCATATAAAGCGCCTTAGCCGCTTCCGTAAAACTGCCTAGACTGGCAACTACGTGAAACGTTTTGAGATGCTCTAGATTCATTCGGGTGATTCCGAACTGATTTTTGTGCATACAGACGCTCCCTGCATTTAGAAAATACTATTTGAGAATTCGGTCTGTCCTCAGTTTAATTGATGGACCACAGCTCATTTAGCATAAACATGAAATAACAGCCTGAATTCTCGAAAGAACGGGAATTCAGGCTGCAGGACTGCTTGTTAAGGAGATAATTTAGAACCTATGCATCACACCCAAGGAAGTATTCCATCCGCTCAATCCGGGCGCTAGATTTAAAGCTTTATTTGCTTTCCCCCAGGCGCCTTGTACGTAAACGAGTGTCCTCTTCGAGAAGTTGTACAAATATCCGGCGCCGATGCTGTAGGCATTGAATTTTTTATCCCAGCCTTCTTCAAGTTTTCCGGAATTCTTGTTCTTACCGAAGACGTACTGGCCTTGAACCATCAAGTCGCCGCCAAAGGCTTTCACGGAAGTTGACAGAGAAAATGCGTGGTAGTTATTGGCTTTGCCAGCGTTGTAGGCTTCTGACATCTTTTCTTCAGCAAATTCAATTCCAGGCAATGCGGCATGCTGAGCATATTCGTACGCACCGAATAATTTGAAAGCTCCGAAATCGTAAGAGGCGCCGAGATTCAACAGACGAGTCTTGTCTTGGTCAACTGCGCCTTTATGATCCAGAAGTTCATAGATGACATCAACGGAAAGTTTATCTTTGTTGTAGGTAAGACCGGCTCCATAGTAATGCGAGTTTTGCGACCATTTTTCTTCGTCGGAGTCCGTGCCGTTGGAGTACATCAAATGGCCTTGAAGTCCGACGAAATCCGGCGTGACATAAGCTACAGAGTTATTGTAGCGGTCGGTCAAATAGAAGGCTCCGTACATATTGCCGATCGTTGAGAACGAGGTGGAATATGCCGCTCCTCCTAAGATGCTGAATGTTCCGCAGTCCGAAGAGAGTCCTCCGAAGCGTCCGAGGCCTAACTTGCCCCACTCACCGCTCAAACCTAAAGCTGTTTCACGGTTGAATGCTTTTCCCGCTGTGGCCTCGGAACCGTTACTGAGATTAAAGCCCTGCTCAAGCTTGAAAAACACACTGTTTCCTCCGCCGAGATCTTCTTGGCCCATCAGACCCCAGCGGTTGCTCAGCCAGTTGCCGTTGGTCATTTGAACTTTGGCGGATTGATGCTGCAGTTTGCTGACAGAAACGCCCCCGTCAAGAATTCCGTACAGTGTCACCGAAGGTTCTGCCATGGCAGCAGAACCGATAGACATGCCGACCGAAATCGCTAAAAGATGAAGGTTTTTCATTTAGAAGCTCCGATCATTTGATGACGTGGCAGTTTTTGCAGAGATTCTGCTGAGGCTGATGCTCTCTGTGGCATTCAAGGCAGCTTACGGTGTCACCGTAATGCGGAGAGTTGTGATAGTTCTTCTCATTGACATTAGCGGGAAGCTGAATGGAAGAAGATTTTCCGTGGCACTGGATACAAGTAGTGTCCTGAGGAGCCTGCATCGGCTGTGTGTTGTTATGGCATTGAGCGCATTGAACATTAGCGTGGAGACGAGCCATTGATCCGGACATGGTTTGGTTTTGTGCGAAGGCGGGACTGAGGAGGATGGAGAAAGCGGCCGCCATAGATAACACGATGTATTTCATGATTTTTTCTCTCTTAAAGGTTGGCTGCGACAGATCTTCCGGCGATGCGGCCCATAGCCAGGCAGTCAGTAGAAGAACAGCTGCCTAAACGGTCCAAGCCGTGGACACCGCCGGTAATTTCGCCGGCTGCATAGAGACGAGGAATGGGTTTGCAAGTCTTCGTGCTGATCACTTGAGCCTGATCGTTAATGCCGATGCCGCCCATGCAGTAGTGAAGTTTCGGCCAGAATCTCATCGCATAGAACGGAGCCTTGAGTTCAACTCTCCTATCCAAGGGACGGCCGAAGAGCTCGTCTTTACCTGCTGCCACCATTTTGTTCCATTCGGCGATCTGCTGTTTCAGCGGCTCAAGCGGAGCGCCGTAGAATTTGGCGAGCGCTTCGACGGTGTCAAACTTCTTAACCGTGCCTTCTCTGAAGCTTGCCTTGAATCCCGGAGGATTGACCGTCGTTTTTTCGGAACAGAATCCGAACGGCATAACCGGTTTACCCTGCTGGTCGACGCATTTCATTTCAGCTTCCGAGCGTTCTCTACGTGAAGCTAATTCATTAACAAAGCGCTTGCCGTTTCTTGCATCTACCATGATGCCTTCAGCGAAGATATAGTCGGCAAAAATCGAAGCTGCGCCGGCGCCGAATTCATCGGGAGTTGCCCAGGGACCGACCTGATAAATATCTAAAAGAACCGGCATTGCACCGAGACCGAGAAGCATACGAACGGATTCTGAAGTGGCGCCCTTCTGGCTGGTACTTTCGAGTGTAGAGTACTGAGGTGTAGAAGCAGAAATAAATTCATTGTCTGCGCCCCATCCGCCTGTCGCAAAAATCACGCCTTTGACTGCCTGAACTTTGTAGGTGTTCTTGTGCGTCTTCTTGTCGAAGTCATATTGACCTTCGACTTCGACACCTCGGACAACGCCGTCTTTATCCGTAAGAACTGCACTGCAGAAACTCTTATTTCTGAATTCAACGCCGCGTTCCTTCAGCCAGTTGTGCATCGGAACGCAGATGCCGCCGCCGGAATAATTTTCTGCGAAGATGGTTCTCGGAGCACTGTGGCCGCCAAGTCGTATCACCTGGTCAGCGAACTTCACACCGCATTTGACCATCATGTCATAGCAGGCGGGAGACTCTTTAACCACCGCTTTAACCAAAGCCGGATGATTTAGGCGCTGCCCTACTCGCAGCATATCCTCTTCCATAAGCTTCGGGCTGTCCTTAATGCCCTTACTCTTTTGAAGACCGCTTCCAGCCAAGGAAATCTGTCCGCCATTAATGCAGGAGTTGCCTCCGAAAACATTCATCTTTTCCAGCACTAAAACGGACTTGACGCCGTTTTCCAGCGCACTGTAGGCGGCAGCCAGACCTGCAAAGCCGCTGCCGATAATGACCACGTCATAGGTTTCGGTCCAATCATCTTTTTCTGCTGCGCGGATAGCCGGTGCGGCACTGCATGCCAGGCCGATCAGAGAACTTTTGATGAGACTTCTTCTTGAGATGAGGTGAGATTGCATGATTTCTCCTTTAAGTTCACTACATTCTCTTTGTTGAGTTTTATTTTCTCTCTTAGAGAGAATTTAACATCTGAAAACGAATATTAAAATTCTTTAACGGAAATTTTTATTAGATCAAAACCTGTATCGAGTAAACCAGGTCGACCGTTATAATTAATTGTTTCCTGACCATTAATTGAAATGTCTGAAGTTCCATCCCAAGAAAACCGACAATTCAGACTGGATCGAATTGTTGAAGTGCTCGAGCTGCTTTCTACTTCCAAAGAAGGCGTTTTGCTGATGGATATCGTAGCGGCGCTCGGCATTCCCACCTCAACTGCCTACAAACTGCTTGCAGAAATGCGAAGAGTCGGGATGATCGAAGCCACAAACGGCCGAGGCAGACAGCGTTTGACCAAACGCATGACCGAGCTCGGAACCATTGCAGACAGGAATGCCCAAAAATTTGCTTCCGTTGAAAAGTATTTCGATCAGCTGGCTGACGAATTAGCTGAGACGGTTTATTTGGTTCAATTAAGAGGCCGACTCATCTCCCTTGTCGGTTTCTCCCAACCGATTGAAACAACCGGCCTACACCCGGGTTTTGCCTTTCCGATTCACGCTTCTGCGGCCGGAAAAATCCTTTGGGCATACCAAGATGAAGATCTTTTAGAAACAGAACTAAAGCGCTCTCACATCAAGTTCCAGGACAAAACCAAAGTGAATCCTGACGAGGTAAGAGTTGCTCTGAAGGATTCTCTCGAAAAAGGCTACGGCATTCACGATGAGGAATGGGATCAAGGCGTTCTTGCCATTGCGGTTCCCGTCTTCTTGGGCAGAAAAATGCCCGTGATGGCGGTCGGCATTATCGCGGTCAAGGACCGAGTTCTTAAGAAGTACAGTATTGAAGAAATCGTAGAAAAATTAGAGAAGCTGAGAGACAAAACCTCTCCGATCTTAGAAGAGGCGTGACATGGATCTCGCTCAGATGGCGGGATGGCTGGCGGCAGCTGCAGCCATCATAGCCATGCTGCAGAAGTCTGATTTACGGTTAAGGAACCTCTGCACAAAAGGTGGGTGATATGCTATAATTAGCACACTACCG
>Rahab_p1__coassemble_3611_pt1 | contig 5151 bp, 5 predicted proteins | sample Rahab_p1__metabat2_high_PE_025 | metagenome-assembled genome bin Rahab_p1 | reverse complement strand
TTAATTTAGATTGAGTCTTCATTCATCTGCGTGGCCAATAAGTTATTTAAAGGAAAGAAATCTCATTCATGTGACTCCAAAAGTAGGACGCGGCCGTTCCTCGCTTTTCTTTTCGGACTTTTCTTCATCAATTGATGACGATTCACCGCATTATTAGCCTGCTTAATCCTCCATCCCTCTTGTAGGTGATTTTTCTTTCGTCTAATTCAAAAAATTCAAGAAGTTATTAGAAGTTTCCCGAGTACGATTTTGAATTACCCGCTCCTCCAAAATTGAGTAGAATGTGGCGGTTAACTCAGGCGAAGAAAGCGTCTTAAAGAAGTTAAATAAGCGGCCTTCCTCGCATTTTTTGGATGAATTAAATTTAATTATGAAAAAACTCCTTCTCGCAACAGCTCTGGCAGCCCTTACCGCTCCCGTCTTCGCCCAGACCGCCTTCACCGTTAACGGTCAGACAGTTTCTGTGGCCGAACAGAAAGAACTTATGAAAGTTCTTGCCGACCGCGGAGTCAAAGACCAGAAACAGCAGCTCGAGGCTGCCCGCAGCATCCTCGCTCAGGAAAAACTCATCGAAGAAGCTGCTAAGAAAGCCAATATCGCTCAGGACCCTGCCGTTAAGGCACTGATTGCAGAACGCAAGACCGAGATTTACTCTGCTGAACTGGTTCGTAAGAATGCAGCTGCTCACCCGCTGACAGACGCCGCCCTCAAGAAGACTTACGAAGAAGTCAAAAAGCAATACGATCCGAATGAAATCAAAGTTCGTCACATCCTGGTTAAAACCGAGCAGGAAGCCAAAGACATCATTAAGTCTTTAAATGCAGGCGGTGACTTTGCCGCGATCGCAAAAGAGAAATCTTTGGATCAGGGCACAGCCGCTCAGGGCGGAGAAATCCCGTTCACCAACATCCGCAGAATTGCAATCCCCGGATTTGCTGAAACTGCCATGGCTCTGAACAAAGGCTCTCTGCTTCCCGTTCCTTTCCACAGCGCACTCGGTTATCACGTTATCCAGCTTCAGGACAAGCGAGAAGTACCTCTGCCCTCTTTTGACGCTCTAAAACCTCAGATTCAGAATCTGGCTGCTCAACGTCAGGCCCAGCAGTACATGGCTGATCTGATGAGAAACGCTAAGATCGCAGAAGCCGCTCCGGCTAAGAAAAAATCCTCTAAGTAATTTCCATTGATACTTAGGAAAGGTCGCTTCGGCGGCCTTTTTTGCCAATTGAAAATGAAAATCTCTAAAGTCGGCTAATAGCGGGGAGAGTAAATAGGATTATCCCTGTAAATTAGGGATGAAACCAGCTGTTCTTAAGAGTCGCGTAATGATATACCTCTATTTAACAAAAAACGGATTTTTAAGTAGAATTCATTGAATTTGAAAGTTTCATTACCTGAAACGATTTCGTTGTTGGAAAAAAGAGAGTGAAGTTCCTTTACGACCTTTTGCCGGTGATTTTGTTCTTCGGCACATTTAAAGTTGCTCAGACAAATCCGGACTCTGCGGCTGCGCTTTGCAACCAATGGCTGGGAAGCGGCTTTCAAGCCGACCAGGCCCCGGTTATTTGTGCCACGGCTGCTGCGATAATCGTGTCGCTTCTTCAGATCGGCGTGAAATTTGTACGCCGTGAGAAGATCGATCCGATGCTGTGGATTTCTGTTGCCGTCATCTTAGTCTTCGGCTCTCTGACAATCTGGCTTCACGATGAAATGTTCATCAAATGGAAACCCACGATCCTTTACTGGATCTTTGGCGGAATCCTTTTGGGCGGTTCTTTCATGCATAAGAACTTCCTTAAGTCGCTTCTCGGTAATAAAGTTTCTCTTCCGGAACCTGCATGGAATATTCTCCTTCGCGGTTGGATCGGTTTTTTTGCCGTTACCGGTGTTCTTAATCTTATAGTTGCCTACACATGCTCCACCGACGTGTGGGTGAATTTCAAACTGTTCGGGCTGATGGGACTGACGCTCCTCTTTACCCTAGGCGTCGGCTTTTATATTTCTCGATTTATCCCTGAATCTGATTCGGAAGGAAATTAAAGATGAGTCACACTCCCACATTAGAAAGAATCAGCCAAGCGCTTGAGCCGATTTTCCCAATCGAGCTTCGCTTTACTGATTACACAAGACCTGAAGCCGGCAGAGCTCCTGCTGCAGGCTCCCTCTACCACCTCTTTGTCATTTCCAGACGTTTTGAAGGTCTGCCGAAAATTGACCGACACCGAATCGTTTACGAATACTTGAAACCTTTTATCGGTCACGGTATTCACAACATCAATATGACATTGCTGGCGCCGAGCGAATCTCGCCACTAATATTTTTATTTGAGGCTGCAGGTGCTTAAGTCCTTTGTGCTCGCCGCTGCGCTTGCCGGCGTCCTTCCTGCAGCCGTTGCTCAAACTGCCTTTACGGTTAACGGACAATTTGTTTCCGTAGAAGAACAAAAGCAGTTAATGGACTTCCTGAGAGCCAACGGCGTAACCAATGAAAAGCAGCTTAAAAACGCAGCCCGAAGCATTCTTCTCGAACAAAAAATCATCGAACAAGCTGCCAGAAATGAAGGTCTTCTAGAAGATCCTCGAGTTCGTGTTTTAACTTCGGAAAAACAGGCTCAGCTTTACGGATCGATTCTGAGCCGCCGATATGCTTCTGAGCATCCGATCACGGAAGAACAGGTTCGGAATCGTTACGACTCACTTCTCTCTAGCTACGATCCACACGAAATCAAATTTCGACATATCTTGGTAAAGACACCGGAAGAAGCTAGAGAAATTATTCAATCTCTCAAGGTAGGTTCCGATTTTGGTTCTCTCGCTAAAGAGAGATCTTTGGACCAAAGTACCTCTCAAAACGGCGGACAGATTCCTTTTACGAATATTCGTAATGTCTTGGTTCCGGGCCTCGCCGAAGCCATCCTCGCTCTTCAGCCGGGCGACCTTCTGCCGGTTCCTTTCAAAAGCAAGCTCGGATATCACGTGGTGCTTCTCGAAGAAAAACGTGAAGTCCCCTTTCCTTCTTATGAAGAAGTTAATCCAAAAGTGCTTTCAGAACTTGAAAGACTTCAGACAACAGAGTTCTTGAACGACCTTCAGAAAGACGCAAAAATTCTTAAAGTTTCGGACAGCTCTGTCGACTAGACTGCACTGCAATTTTCCTTCTAATCATCTTCTAAAAGTAACATCCGCTTTCTTTTGGATCCTCCGCACCCTCTAATCGTACCTAGCCACTTCGTTCTGGCTGATAAAATGGCGTTTTTTAATCATTGGAACACGTCATGGGTTTCTTAACCGGTAAAAAATTCCTGATCACTGGAATCTCTTCTAATCGCTCTATTGCTTATGGAATTGCAAAGGCTTGTGCCAGAGAAGGCGCTGAACTAGCTCTTTCCTATAACAACGAACGCTTTAAAGAACGCGTGCAGGGCTTTGCCGATGAATTCGGCGCCGGACAAGTCATTAAGTTGGATGCATCTTCCGATGAATCAATTGATTTAGCAGCCCTTGAACTCGCCAATCGCTGGACCGACGGTTTTGACGGCTTTGTCCACTCGATCGGCTGGGCGCCCCGCGAATCCATCAGCGGCAGCTTCCTCGAAGGCGCTTCCCGCGAAGGCTTCCTCTCCGCAATGAACGTCTCCGTTTACTCCTACATTGCGATGGCTAAGAGAATGGTCCCGTTAATGGCCGGCCACAAAGCTTCTTTGCTGACATTGTCTTACCTCGGCGGAGAAAAAGTCGTTCCCAATTACAACACGATGGGACTTTGCAAAGCAGCGCTTGAATCTGCTACCCGCTATATTGCTGCTGACGTCGGCCCGCAGGGCATTCGCGCCAACACACTCTCCTGCGGCCCGATTAAGACTCTTGCCGCAAGCGGCATTAAAGGCTTTAGCTCAATGCTGGCTCAGTGCAAAGCCGTTTCTCCGACTCGTTCTTTGGTTTCAATTGATGAAGTCGGCAACACCGCAGCCTTCCTTCTTTCCGACAATTCTCTTGGAATCACTGCGGAAACCATCTATATCGACGGCGGCTTTAATGCTCTTGCCTGCTGCGTCGATCAGACAGCATCTGAAAACGCCTAATCATTAGCGCTCTAGTTCTCAATGGGCGGCCTTCACGGCCGCTTATTTATATTTCGGAACACCGAGGTCTTTTTCTTTGAGTTTCTTCATTCGCTCGGCATCTTCAATCGCCCATTCTTTAAAGAGCCCTCTCATCCATTTATGCGCCGGATCTCGGTGCTTGCTGTCCGACCAAATCAGAACATTCCATTTTTCGGTCTCTTCAAAATCAATTGGCAAGGGAAGCGCCGTTAACTTATAGGCCTTCATTGCCAGCTCTGCAGCACGCCAGCCGCAAACCGAAATCAAATTCGTCTTCTCAATAGCGCCCCATGCAGAATAGAAACGCGACGTAGAAAACCTCGTGTGTTCCATAAACCTTTCGTATTGGAATAAGCCTTGCTCAGGGCCGACCCAGGATGCGGACCGACTTGTCCGAATAGATACACGGTCATAAACTTGAAGGTATCGAGTTAACAAAGAACCTTTGAGTTGCGTAAGAGGATGCCCCTTCCTGACAAGCAACACACGATCCAGCGGGTAAAGCTTCATTCGGTGGAGATCCGGCGCCAGATCAACGTCCGTGATTACCGCAAAATCCGCTTTGCCTTCACTTACAGCGGCGATCTCATTGTCGTGCTTGCTCAGGTCTAATCGTACTTTCGGCGCTCTTTCAATCATTTTCGGCAGTACACCGGAAATCACGACAGAGATTTCGGTCATCACTGAGCTCAAGACAAAAGTCCTTGTGGATTGACTCGGATCAAACTGCATATCCATCATCGCTTCAGAAGCTTCCAAAATCTGATGAATCTGCGGCTTGATCTGCAGGTAGTAGTTTGTCGGCACCCAGATTCCTTCCATTTGTCTAAAAATTTCCTGCGGAAAGTACGAACGTATCCGAGAAAAGTTCCTGCTTGAGGAAGACGGAGACAAATTTAACAACAACCCCGCGCGAAGCAAAACGCCCGTCTTTTCTAGCTCCGCAAGAAACCTCGTATCGTCAATAGAAAGTTTGGTAATGTCCGCCACAGTGATAACCGTTATCTGGAAGCTATACAAACCTGTACATTGCTTCTCAGTTCGCTCTT
>Rahab_p1__coassemble_2477_pt1 | contig 7628 bp, 4 predicted proteins | sample Rahab_p1__metabat2_high_PE_025 | metagenome-assembled genome bin Rahab_p1 | reverse complement strand
CCCTCTGGATTTAAACAGCTACTCTCTAAATCGGCTTCCTAAGAAAAAGCTCACTAAAATCGGGGCATTTTTTAAGAAATGGGGGCTACCGATTGCTGCAATTCTGTTCTTTGTCCTTGCGTATGTCGTACAAATCCCCATTCTGAATCAGAAACAAGAGATAATGTTTGCCCTTTTTGCAACAGCTCTTTTTCTTTGGATCAGCGAGGCGCTGCCGAACTACGTTACCTCAATGCTTTTAATCTGCGGCCTTGTGCTGACAGGAATTTTAAAAGCGAAACCGGCAATGGCAACCTTGGGGGATCCGGTTATCTGGTTAAACGTTTCAGCATTTGTTCTTGCAAGCGCTTTAGTGAAGACACAACTTGTTAAGCGAGTAGCGCTTTGGCTGATTCTTCGTTTTGGACGAAATGCCTCAGCAATCTTTCTGACTTTTCTTGGTATTAACGTTCTTTTGGCTGCGTTTGTAAACGCCACAGCAGCGAAAGCTGCACTTATGATGCCGCTTTTCATGGTCATCTCTGCCGTTTACGGAGCACCGGGGACAGATACCACGAATAACTTCTCTCGAAATTTGGTGCTTTACAACTTAGTCATGATCAACGCCAGCTGCAATGCGTTTATGACTGGTTCCGGAGCTAATCTTCTTGCGATCGCTTTGCTCGCGGGTGCCGGATGCACGATTTACTATTTTGATTGGCTGATGGCCGGCCTTCCGCTCGTTATTGGTTTCGGAATTATTGGGTACGGACTTGGGATGCGATTTATCTTTCCCGTATCCGAAGAAGATAAGCTGCCGAAACTTCAGGGCGGCATGGAATCTCTTCAAAAGGCTTACGATGAACTCGGACCATTCAAGATGGACGAGCTAAAAGCAATCGCTATCTTCGGTTTGGTACTTTTGGTTTGGGCAACGGATAAAATTCACGGCATCAATGCAACAGTTGTGGCCATGACCGGCGCCGTCATTATGCTTGCACCGCAGTTCAAATTGCTAAATTGGAACGACGTTGATATTCCTTGGCATCTGATGATCTTCTCAGCAGGAGCTTATGCGCTTGGGGCGGGGCTCACAGCTACCAAATTGATGGACACTCTCACCAAAGCTATGATGGACGGCCTTGGACTGGCTTCAATGAGCTACTTCAGTCTATATGCACTACTGACCGGCATCTTTATCGCAAGCCACTTCATTTTCCAAAGCAAGAACATGAGGACGATTATTTTCATGCCGATAGTTATTGGTATTGCGCAGGAATTAAAGATCGATATTCTTTCGTTAGCGATTCCCGTTGCACTCTGCATTAACGTCTGCTGGAGCCTCCCGTTTAATGCAAAACCGAATGCGATGCTTTACGGTACTAATAAATATACGATGGGCGAATCGTTCTACTACGGCTTCGTTATGTCCTTTCTCTACTGGCTCGGTTTAATGCTTGCGGGAGCAACTTATTTCAAATGGCTCGGCATAACTCCCGGATTCTTCTAACGAAATAATCACACGTTGTGCCGCAAAGTTTTCCAAGACTTTGCGGCACGATGTTTTTCCATTCTCTTTAGTCGGTTTTTTGCAGGAGAACTCATGCTCATAGACGCGATTAAGCAGCACGGCAAAAAACAAATCGAAGTAAAGCAAAAAATCCGCATCACAGATAAAACTAAAAAACTCAAGTACCGAGTTGACACATTCTTTATTTTTCCCGGTGCGCTTCAAATTACGGAAAATAATTTCAAAAAAGAAGAGTTCAAACATAATCTGAAGTGCTACCTTAGTCTGAGTGAACAAAGCCCGAGTTTGTCGGGACTTCGCAACGAACTTTCGGAGCTAAGACTATCGCCAGGGCAAGAGGAAGAATCGGATGATTTCTACAGGCGCTTTTGTCTCAAATATAAAACTGCACTTCAAGAGAGCAGCCGCTCCTTGATGGAGAACCAAGAACTGTCAGTGGAAGAAACTGAGGCGTTTCTGCAGACTGTCAATAAGATACTTAAAGAGTTTAGAAAAATTAAGTCCTCCCAAGAAAATTCAGACCACCTGGTTCAGCTGCTCGATAAACTTGATGAGTACCTCACGGTGGTGACTGCTTTCTGCCTTAGAGATCTCAGTGAAGTCTGCATCGGTGAGCCGAGAAACAAAATATTGTCTTTTTGGCAGGGTGTTGAGAAATACCGCGCAAGCCGCTTTCCGGTTGAATCAATCGAAGGAGAGAGTAAGGAATCGGCATTCTTGATGCGATGGTCCTTTCTGAAAAAATTTGTTCAGAGTTCTCTTTTTCTTGACATTCGTTATAAGCAAGGTGCTCCCTTACTTACGCATTCTATTTACGGATCAGCAGCGGCACTTTCGATGCTTTTTGCGACGGTGGTGGCATTCTTCTATCAAGACAGATACGGATCTTTGAGCCGGAATTTGTTCTTCGCTCTAGTGATTGCCTATATATTCAAAGACCGTTTTAAGGAAATTGTTAGGGACTGGCTTTCCAATGTGATATTTAGAAGGTGGATCCCGGATAGAAGACTATTCATTTTTTTGGGAAAGAAAAAAGTTGGATGCGCAAAGGAAAATTTCGACTTTGTGTCTCTTAATGAACTCCCCATTTCCAACAAAGATATTTTGCAAGAGGATGCTCGTTTGTTTCGGCAATCCAAGCTTACGCCATATGCTTGTGATTCCATTTTCCGCTATAGCAGAGAAATTACGCTCTCAGCTTCAGAATTCCCCGACGAAGCTTGTCTCATTGACATTATTCGCTTCAATATCTCGGAATTTCTCCATAACCTGGGAGCAACATCGGAGGGGCTTCCTTTTTTCTGCGATAACGGAAAAAGTCCGAAAGGCGAGAAGCTTTACAACATATATCTCTTTCGATCATTCTGCGTCGGAGAAAAAAGTGACTCAGAGGTAATTAGAGTTACGGTGAATGCTAAAGCAGTCAGACGAATCTCTATTGTTAAATCCTTTGAAAACGGTATTTCTGTCTTGGAGAATAGAGGTAAATTTATTTACACCTAAATTTCCATTCTTATAGAAAATACTGCTGGGTTAAGTTCGAATACAAGTTGCTGCGTTGCCAGGAATTGAATTTCTTGAAGAAAAGATGGCAGAAACCAACAAAATCCGCAGCGTGAACAACTTCCATGTTTTTTCACTGTCTAGCTCTGGAGATGGTTTGGTGAAATTACGTCATCGGCTAGTACAAGAACGTAGGACAACTTGAAGAAGGCTGGGACAAAAAGTTCAATGTTTACAGCATTAGAGCAGGATACCTATACAACTTCTCGAAGAGAACACTCGTTTACGTTCAAGGTGCTTGGGGTAAAGCTCACATAGCCCTGAATCAGGCGCCCGGATTGAGCGGATGGAATACTTCTGTGGGTGTGATGCATCGTTTCTAAATTTTCTCCTCTCTGTTAAGCCTCTTTTCGGATTTGGCCGGAAAGAGGCTGATCTTTTATCAAAAATGAGATGAGTGGTTAGGAAGAGGAAGGAGAAAAGGTGTGATTTAATCTTTAATAGTCGTCTATCCAAGCATATCCACCAAAATTCAGCTAGGTTTTGATCGAAATTAGGTTGATTATTTTTCAAAATAACAAAATAATTTAACCCCAAGGGATAACTAAAATTTTCTAAAGATAGATATATTTTCTTTTTGTTACTCCGGAAGGTCAATATTTCTATCTTTAATTCAAAAAAGTGGGGATTTGTTCGTTTTAGATTCCTTCTCTCCGTTTGTTTTTTGCTTTTTTACGACAGATTTGTCAGTTTTTGAGCGGAAACGTTGATTCCAAAGCAATATCGTTATTAAAATTTGAAAATCCCATTTAATTAATCAAGATATGTAGTGAATAAGTTTTTTCTTCCTAGACGATGCAATCTTACCTAGCGTGCAATCATTGGGAAAACGGCAGGCAGAACACAGCGTTCTCCTGTCGATTTTTTTGGTACCTAACATCTTTTGCTCCTGACTCTGAGAGAGAAGCTTTTTGAAGCTTCAAAAAGTTGATTTGTTTTAGATAGACGAGAAGGCGGGTTAGTTGTGGTCTTTTTCTCATTTTTGGCTGAAGACCTGAATGTACAATACTCGTCCTCGTCATCTATTATTTTTTGTTGGATTCACTGATGCGTACACTTGGCAACATCATTTGGAACTTTCCGTTCTTAGGCTTCGTTACGGCAGCCATTGTTTTCTTAATCGGTCTTTTGTTCGTCGTAACCATCATCGCTGCGCCGATCGGCCTCGGCCTAATTCAGTATTCCAAGTTTCTTCTTCTGCCCTTTTCGTATGACATGGTTTCTAAATCGGAATTGGAAGGCGAGGCGGACAAAAACATTCTTTGGCAAACCTACGGCTTCATTCTTAAATCTGTCTACATCATTTTCTTAGGTATACCGATGGCGATCGTGACGCTGATTCAGATCATCGGCTGTTTCTGCAGCGTTATCGGTATTCCGGTTGCGATTGTCATGGCGAAATCGCTTGGCACGCTGCTTCAGCCTGTCGGAAAAGTCTGCGTCGATCATTCCGTGGCACAAGCACTATTGGTGGAGCAGGGAAGGAATCAGCTTCAGTCTATGAACAACAATCGCTAATGCCGATGTTCTTATGAGCGGAAACTTTATCTTCTGAAGCTTTCATAATTTTCATCGTTCTGAATACAAAAAAGCCTGTCTGCAAATCAACACAGACAGGCTTTGAAACATTTTCAGATCTTTATTTTCGGATTTTGTATCCGATCTGCATCAAGTAAGTCGCAAATCCTGCAGCCGCTAGTCCAGATATCGTTACGACCGAGAGGCTTACCCAGGGATTGAAGTCGCTCTGAGAAAAGAACCCGTAGCGGAATCCGTCAATGATGTAGAAGAACGGATTGAATCTCGATAACGTCTGGAAAATCGGCGGCAGCTGGTTAATCGAGTAAAAGACACCCGAAAGGAAAGTCAGCGGGAGAATGACAAAACTCTGGAACGCACCGACTTGATCAAACTTATCAGCCCAAAGTCCGCAGATCAATCCCAAAGAGCCCATAAGCGCTGCTCCCATAAACCCGAAAACCAAAATCCAAAGAAGATGATCCATCGGGGGCGGAGACCAGAGGAAAGAAGCCAAGAGGACGCCTGCGCCGACAATTAAGGCGCGGACAATGGAAGCGCCGATCATCGCTAATGACAGCTCCCAGCCGGCAAACGGCGGCAGCTGTATAAAGATCAGGCTCCCCATGATCTTCGAAGACAGCATTGAAGAAGAGCTGTTTCCGAAAGCGTTCTGCAGCATCGTCATCATTACGAGGCCGGGAACAAGGAAGTGCAGGTAATTCACGCCGTCAAAAGTCGGCATTTTGCCGGCCAAAACTTGACCGAAAACCAATAAATACAAAAGTCCCATGAGAACCGGTGCAAAAATCGTCTGCAATGCAATCTTTTTGAATCGGAGAATCTCTTTTTCCAAAAGCGTAAGAAAAGAAGCTCCGGGACGGTAAGGCTGAGGTTCTATTTTGAATTTCATTTAGAGGTAATTCTCATAAAGACTTCTTCGAGATTGGCTTTGCCGAGTTCTAAACCTTCGGGCTCTAAGCCTCGCTTATGAAGCTCGTCGAGCAGGATTCTTAAACCTTCTGGGGTGTCGTAGTTCAGGCAATAGAATCCGTCCTGAAGCTTTTCTACCTGAATCGGAAAGTCCGAGGGCAGAGGTGCCGAAAGGGTAAAAACAACACGGTCTTTGGAGTATTCCTTCAGAAGATCGCGTGTGTTCTCTAAGGCTGCAATGCGTCCGTGATTGAGCATGGCGACATTTCTGCAGAGTCGTTCTGCTTCTTCAAGGTAATGTGTCGTCAGAATGATCGTGTGTCCCTTGCGGTTTAGCTCTTCCATAAAGGTCCAAAGCGAGTGGCGAAGGTTGATGTCGACCCCGGCTGTCGGTTCATCCAACACAATCAGAGGCGGTTTATGGACAAGCGCCTGGGCGATTAGAACGCGGCGTTTCATACCGCCGGACAAGCGCATGACGCTTTCTTTCTTTTTATCGGCAAGATCCAGAACCTCAAGCAGTTCGTTGAGCCACTTATCGTTGTGACGCAGGCCGAAATATCCGCTCTGCAGTCTTAATGTCTCCCATACACTCAGAAACGGATCGAAAGTAATTTCCTGCGGGACGATGCCGATCGCCATTTTGAATTGCTGCCAGTCACGGCGAATGTCGTAACCTAAAACAGAAACGTTTCCGCTGTCAGGCGTTACAGTCTTGGCCAGTACACCGATCAAAGTGCTTTTTCCGGCTCCGTTAGGGCCGAGCAGGCCGAAAAAATCGCCTTGTTCAATCGAAAAGCTGACATCCGAAAGTGCTTTTTTCTGATTTTTACCGGCGTGAAAACTCTTTGAAATGCCGGCAATTCGAAGTGCAGGAATACTGAAATCAGCCACTGAAATTTCCTCTTTAAATTGCTTCACTAAACATAATTATTTTTATGAACAACGAGTTAACTCGACGGAGTAATTGGTTATCAAAAATTTATTTGTATCGGGAGTTTTTAAATTTTTATACATTTTGAGGGTTAAAACTCGGGTAAACGATAATAATAATCGTTTGTATTAAAATTGTCTTAGCGCTAAATTTATTCAAATGATAATCATTATCAATACGATATTTTAGCATTATGCAAGCACAACACACTGACCGAGAGAAAGCAGTCCCGATGTTTAATGCTTTCCAGAGAAGAGTGCCGGACGACATCAGTCGTTGGTTGGCCAAAGTTTCTGAGAATCCGATTGTCGAAGCGTTTCCGGAAAAGATTGATATCCATCCGGGGATGGACAGCTCCATGCTCCTGCCTACGGAAATGCCGGAGGTGCTTTCCGAACTCGTTTCTAAACCTCGTACACGCCGAACCGTTGCCTACATCAACGTTCCCTACTGCGAAACTCGCTGCTTGTATTGCTTGTTCTATATCAAGCCGTATCGAAACAAAGAAGAAAGCAACGCTTTTGCCGATACTTTAATCAAAGAACTTCAGCTTTGGTCAGACAAACCGGTGCAAAAGGGTGAGCCCGTACACGCTGTATATTTCGGCGGCGGTACGCCTACTGCTTTGGAAGCTTGTGATATTGAAAGAATCATCAAAGCCGTTCGCCGCTATCTTCCGCTCGCCAATGACTGCGAAATCACTTATGAAGGGCGTTTGTCCGGTTTTGGAACCGACAAAATGGAAGCCGCTTTGGCCGGGGGCGCCAACCGTTTCTCTTTGGGGGTCCAGAGTTTTGATACGAAGATTCGTCAGGCTGTCGGCCGCCGCTCAGATAAGGAAACCTTGATTCGCCAGCTCGAGAAACTGATGAGCTATGATCAGGCGGCTGTCGTGATTGATTTGATTTACGGCTTTCCGTTCCAGACCTTGGAAACTTGGAAAGAAGACTTACGGATAGGCCGAGAACTCAACCTTGACGGTATCGACTGCTACGAGCTCCGCGTGTTTGAGAAGTCTCCTCTTTATAAATATATTCAGAACGGCAAACTTCCTCCCGGACCGGATCATGAACTTCGCACTGCGATGTTCCAGGAAGCGGTAAACAGCATGCACGAAGCAGGCTGGAAGCGTCTTTCCATCTCCCATTGGGCTTCAAACACCCGTGAACG
>Rahab_p1__coassemble_2426_pt1 | contig 7855 bp, 9 predicted proteins | sample Rahab_p1__metabat2_high_PE_025 | metagenome-assembled genome bin Rahab_p1 | reverse complement strand
ACTCGCTGATAATCAAAGAGTTGAGAGCTTTTTATTTGCCGGAATCTGCCAAACTCGGGTTATGGTTATGGACGGACGCCGTCTGGACCGTATCCTGATTACCAAACTGCCGTCTGCAGATGACGTTAAGGAAAAAGAGAGCTAGACAATTTCGGGCCGGCCGTGAGCCGGCCTTAAAGAAGTACTCAAAACAAAAGACCGCTGTTCCGGCGGTCTTTTCGTATGCGGTGAGAAAGCTACTTAGATGAAGGGTTCTTAGGATCCTTCCTCACAATCGGGTGCTTCTCATCGTATTCGATACCTTTGAAGATACCGAAAGAGCTTGCGGCAATCAGTGCCGCGCCAAGGTAGCGCCTGGGGCTGCCGTTTTTAAGAACCAATCTTGCAATTGCCACCGCAGCCGGAATAAACACCGTTCGGGCCAAGGGGATGGCAACTTTCGGATTAGTTAAACCTAGGGCCTGCATGGTTTTAACCGCGTCGACTCCGATGTTTTTGACAGCGGATGCGGGTTTGCTGCGCATATAGGTCAGCTCATCTTGAATCTGAGCTCTTTGTTCACCTGCCTTGACGGTCAGCTGTGCAAGCTTACGAGCAACGTCTTCATTTGCCTGCATTGTTGTTCTCCCCTTCGGTAGGATCGACCGGCTGTTGGGCGGCGACGCCTGCTTTCTTATTGCAGGAAGCACGGAAAGCGGCTACGTCGGCAGCCAAAATCTGACGAGATTCCTCAAAAGCATAAGGCATATTAGCCGCAAGGTTGCGGGCTTTGCCTAAGAAGAAAAGGAACAGGAGCAGATAGACGCCTGCAATGCAGCAGGAAACGAAAATGCGGTGATCTTCCCAGAAAATAACAAGAAGTGCGACCGATATAAAAACGAGCGCAAAGAGGCCGAAAAGGGCGGCAAGAACAGCATAAATTGCTGTCTTTGCCGCGTTGTTTTTGGCGACGGAGAGCTCGATAGAAGCAATTTGAAGACGCGTCGCCAAACCGTCGACCACCTGATTAAGGATGGTGAAGAGTCCGGGAACGGCGTTATTTCTATCTGACATATCTATCTCCGAATGCCTCGGGAAGAATTACTTGCGAGCAACCAAAAGACCGAGCAGGAGGCCGCCGACAGCAGCGATACCGACAGCACGCCAAGGATTAGAGCGAACGCAGTCGTTAACTTCACCGGCAATTTCTCTGCCTTCTTCAGAAGTCTTCTCATAGAAGCTCTTCATGTTTCTGCTTGCACGAGCCAGGCATTCTTTAGCCTTAGCCTGGAGCTCTTTAGCTTCTTCGCCGGTAGCGGCGGAGGCCTGCTTCAGGAATTCGTCAGCCTGTTCGAGGGCAGTGTCAACATTTTCACGAACTACGGCTTCAATTTTGTTTTCCATACTGAAATTACCTCCCTTTAAGGATATCTATATATTTGAAAAGTCTATCACCTGCCGTAAACCCAGCTGATTACAGCGTCCATAACGGGTATGGAATTGACTGCCGACGGGCCGTTGACAATAGCCGCAACAGCATAGCGTTCACCGCTTTTCGTTTGAACATACCCCGCAATCGAACGGACATTTTGGATATAGCCCGTTTTGACGTGTGCGCTGCCTTGGGCGACGTGTCTTTTTCTCATGGTTCCGTCAACACCGGAGATGGGCAGCGAAGAGACGAACTCAGGCATCTGCGGAGCGTTCCACATGTGCTTTAAAACGGTCACGAAGGCGTCGGTAGAGATGGCGGTAGTGCGAGAGAGGCCGCTGCCGTTGTCAATTTTCAGAGAGGATGGAGGAATTTTTAAAGACGCCGCCCACTCATAGACGGCAGCACGGGCCCCTTCTAAGTTTTTGGGTTCGTCTTTCTGAGTTTTGGCTAAAGCGAGGAAAAGCTGGCGAGCAATGATGTTGTCGCTGTACTTATTCATGTTGTAAACAAGTTTCGTCAGAGGCTCGGAGTAAGAGGAGGCAAGCACTTTGTAGTCGTCAGAGTCATCGGGGAGTTTGCCTTGGACGACTTTTCCCTTCCAGGTGCCTCCGGCTTTCTTCCACATGTCGGCAAAGACGACCTGAAGATACTGATCGGCGGAGAGACTGGTGTAGAAGTAGTCCTTCGGACCGCATTTCAGCGGAAACTTTCCTTTGAACGCAGGTTTAAGCGGGTTGGAGAAATCCGGATTGATTTGTTTTCTCCATGCGCCGCAGCCTTCTTTGCTAAGAGGAATGCTTTCAGGGAGCTTCACGCCTGCAATTCTGGGTTCGGGATAAAGGTAGGCGACGCCGGCTTCTTTATCAGGGCGGATTTTAATGAAGAAAGAGCGGGAGTTCACCATCAAGGCGTCAGGTCCTAGGTTGTAGGGACGGTTGCCTTCTCCGTCAAAAGCGAAGGGATCATGCGGCGCTACATCGAAGTGAGAACGATCCGCAATGATGTTTCCCTTGATTTCTTTCACACCGCGAGCACGAAGGTTGTCGACCAAAAGCCAAAAGCGCTCAATCGTCATGGAAGGCGCACCGTGCCCGACTAAATAGAGATCTCCGCTGAGCACGCCGTTTTTATCCGGCTCTTCTGCTGAGATAAAACGCGTCGTCCAAACCTTGGCCGGTCCTAAAAGCTGCAGCGCTGCAGCTGAAGTAATGACTTTGGCGCTGGAGGCCGGGACGCGAGGTGCTGCGCTGTTGAACTTCAAGACGGTTCCTTTGTCGGTGAGCGGAATGACGGAGAGCGAAAAGTCGCCTTTAGGGACTTTGCATGAGTTCAGGGCCTTCTGAATGGGCGCCGGAAGGGAGGGTGCTGATTTTTGGGAGGCTGCCTGACCGGCAGGGGAGAAAAAAATGAAAAAAGACAGGGCGACGACGCTAAATTTAACCACTTCAATCCTCACAAAACACCAGTAGAACTCGAGCAAAGATGCCATTTTTACGCGACATTACATGTTGTTAACAAAACGTCGCATTTGAAACACATTTGTTTACAGAGTTTGTTAGTATAAACACCTATTTGAGAACGGCCTTGAAAAAAGACTGCATAGCCTCATATAAGGAAATATTGGTAAAGCCTAGCGCTTTGATAAACACAAATAGGAGTTTTAAAGATGAAGATTCGTCCTTTGCACGACCGCGTTATTGTTAAACGCGTTGACGCCGAAACACGTACAGCCAGCGGTATTTATATCCCTGAAGCAGCCGGTGAAAAACCTGATCAGGGTGTTGTCCTCGCTGTCGGTCCCGGCAAGCGTGACGAAGCAGGCAAGCTCATCCCTATGGATGTTAAGGTAGGCGACCGCATTCTGTTCGGAAAATATTCCGGCCAGAACGTGAAGGTCGACGGGGACGAATACCTCGTAATGCGTGAAGAAGACATTATGGGTGTCCTCGAGTAAGACGACCTAGTACAGAATTTAGAAATAGGAGATTAAGTAAATGACAGCAAAACAGGTTTTGTTCGGCAATGACGCTCGTTCCCGTATGGTCAACGGCGTTAACGTTCTTGCCGATGCCGTTAAAGTAACTCTCGGACCGAAAGGCCGCAACGTTGTTCTCGAACGCGCTTTCGGCGGCCCGACTATCACTAAAGACGGTGTTTCTGTTGCAAAAGAAGTTGAACTGAAAGACAAGTTTGAAAACATGGGCGCTCAGATGGTTAAAGAAGTTGCTTCCAAGACCAGCGACAACGCCGGTGACGGTACAACGACCGCTACTGTTTTGGCTCAGGCCATCGTTGACGAAGGCATGAAGTATGTTGCCGCCGGTATGAGCCCGATGGATCTGAAACGCGGTATCGACAAAGCTGTTGCAGCTGCCATCGAACAGCTCCACTCTCTCAGCAAGCCGACAACTACCAGCAAGGAAGTTGCTCAGGTCGGCGCTATTTCTGCTAACTCTGACCATGAAATCGGCGACATCATTGCCGAAGCCATGGAAAAAGTCGGTAAGGAAGGCGTTATCACTGTTGAAGACGGTAAGAGCCTGCACAACGAACTCGAAGTTGTTGAAGGTATGCAGTTTGACCGCGGCTACCTCTCTCCGTACTTCATCAACAATCCTGACAAGCAGGTTGCTCTCCTTGAGAACCCCTACCTCCTCTTGGTTGAGAAGAAGATCAGTAACATTCGCGATCTCCTCCCGATCCTTGAACAGGTTGCTAAGTCCGGCCGTCCGCTGCTCATCATTGCAGAAGACATCGAAGGCGAAGCTTTGGCCACACTGGTTGTCAACAGCATCCGCGGCGTTTTGAAGACTGTTGCCGTTAAGGCTCCGGGCTTCGGCGATCGCCGTAAGGCCATGCTCGAAGATATCGCTATCCTGACAGGCGGTACCGTTATCTCCAGCGATGTCGGCCTGACTCTTGAAAAAGCCACACTTGCCGAACTCGGCTCTGCTAAGAAAGTTGAAGTCAACAAGGAAAGCACCACGATCATCGACGGCGCCGGCAAGGAAGACCAGATCGAAGCTCGTGTTAAACAGATCCGTGCTCAGATGGAAGAAACTTCCAGCGACTACGATCGTGAAAAACTTCAGGAACGGGTTGCCAAACTGGCAGGCGGTGTTGCTCTGATCAAGGTCGGTGCTGCTACTGAAGTTGAAATGAAAGAAAAGAAAGCCCGTGTTGAAGATGCTCTGCACGCCACACGTGCTGCTGTTGAAGAAGGCGTTGTTGCCGGCGGCGGTGTTGCGCTGATCCGTGCAAAACAGTCCATCAAAGGCATTAAGGGCGACAACCCCGAACAGGACGCCGGCATCAAGATCGTTCTCCGCGCTATGGAAGAACCGATGCGTCAGATCGTCCGCAACGCCGGTGACGAACCCAGCGTTGTTGTTGACCGTGTCGCTAACGGCAAGGGCAACTTCGGCTTCAACGCTCAGACCGGTGAATACGGCGATATGATCGAAATGGGCGTTCTGGATCCGACCAAGGTTACTCGTACCGCTCTGCAGAATGCTGCTTCCGTTGCCAGCTTGATCCTGACAACAGAATGCATGATTGCCGATATGCCTGAAGACAAGCCTGCAATGCCTCCGATGGGCATGGGCGGCGGAATGGGCGGAATGCCCGGCATGATGTAATCATCCGCTGAGTTAACTTAATAAAACACCCGAAGGTCTCGCACCGACGGGTGTTTTTTCATATGCGCGAGAAGCGAAAAGTCATTGTTGCGAGGGAGCAGATTGAGGCGCAAGAGGCCGCTTTTTAGCGGTTAACCGCATTCTCTGATGAAAGATATTTGGCATACAATCGAAAGGAAGACGAATAAGAAGGACAGGAAGTGTAGATATGCGATGGAAGTTCATACTCGGTCTTCTGACCACATGCGCCGTTTTAATGTCCATGAGCTATACGATGCTCATTCCCTTCCTGCCCATGTATCTCATTCAGGATTTGGGTGTCGTGAAGGCCGACGTGGACATGTGGTCGGGTGCGATTTTCGCGATCACATTCCTTGTCAGCGGCATCATGGCGCCGATCTGGGGTGCTCTTGCCGATAAGAAGAGCCGAAAGCTCATGGCACTGCGCGCGGGATTTTGTTTGGCGATCACTTACTTCTTAGGCGGTCTGGTCACGAATCCTTGGGAGCTGCTCGGCGTTCGATTTATTCAAGGCTTATCCGCCGGTCTTTGGCCTGCGCTGCTTGCGATCATCTCTGTTGAATCTCCGAAGCTCAAGCTCGGTTTCTGCATGGGCGTTATGCAGGGCGGTATGACGGCGGGCGGCGTGCTCGGGCCGTTGTTCGGCGGCCTGCTGGCGGATCAATTCGGTATGCGCATGGCGTTCTTTATCGCGGCCGCCGCTTTGTTCCTGATCACGTTAGCTTTGCTCTTTTTCGTTAAAGAGGAACCGAGGAAGCCCGACCCGAATGCAAAACCCGTCAAGATTTGGGACTTCTCTTTATGCAAGATTCCGGCAGTTAAGCGCATGCTGATTTGTGCCGGCGTGGTGCAGCTGACCATTTTGATGCAGCAGCCGATCATGCCGCTTTACGTGGCTGAGCTGCAGGGTTCGATGGAGCGAATCGTCTTGATTTCCGGCATTGTGTTTTCAGTGACGGGTATTTCGGGCGTCTTAGCCTCTCCGATTTGGGGCATTTTGGGTCAGAACTGGGGCTATCGACCCGTACTTTATCTGTCTTTGCTCGGTGCCGGACTGTTCGGTATTGTGCAGGTTTTTCCGAATTCGCTTGAGTGGTTCACGATTTGGCGTTTTGTCGGCGGCTTAGCCTTTGCCGGCATTTTCCCGGCCATCAACGCGGTGCTGACAGTTTCCACGAATGCCAATGACAAGGGACGTGTCTTTGGACTGTCTTATCTAGCCCAGCAGCTGGGTGCCGTGATGGGACCGATTGTCGGTGGCGCAATGACTGCGTACTTCTCTTATAAGTTCATCATCGGAATGTCCGGCTTTATCTGCTTACCGCTCGTGCTCTATCTGTTTCTCAAGAGGCCGGCTAAGACGGAAGGTACCGGAACTCCGCTGGTGTAGGAACACTTCTAACTTCTTGTGAGTTATTGAAAAACGTCCGCCTGCTAAGTAAGCGACGGACGTTTTCATTATTTTCAGCGGCCGGATTGCTAAAATCCGTGCTCAAACACAATTCGAACGTTTGGAGAAAGCTATGAAATTTACCGATATGCTTCAGCACTGCTGGGATGTCAACCAATCATTACTTTGCGTCGGCTTAGATCCCGATCCCAAACGTTTTCCTAAGCAGTTTGAAGGCAGCAAGTACGCCATCCTGGACTTCTGCTGGGACATCGTTCAATCGACCGGAGACTTGGTCTGTGCTTTTAAACCGCAGATTGCTTACTTTGCATCTTCCGGGGCCGAAGATCAGCTTAAAGAGCTGATTGCCCGAATTCACAGTGAATATCCGGAAGTTCCCGTCATTCTTGATGCGAAGCGCGGGGACATCGGTTCAACGGCCAAGCATTATGCGAAGGAAGCCTTCGAGCGTTTCGGCGCCGACTGCGTCACGCTTTCTCCATACATGGGTTTTGACTCTGTCGAACCTTACCTCGAGTATCCGGACAAAGGCGCATTCATTCTTTGCCGCACTAGCAACAAAGGCGGAGATGACTTCCAGATGCTTAACTGCGGCGGCCGGCCTCTTTACCACGTTGTGGCGGAAAAAGTGGAGCAGTGGAATACGACAGGACAGCTTGGCCTCGTGATCGGCGGAACCTATCCGAAGGAACTTGCCAGCGTTCGTGCACTGACGCCGGAATTGAATCTCCTTGTTCCGGGCATCGGAGCCCAGGGCGGAGACATTAATGCCTGTGTTCAGAGCGGTATGAATGCACAAAAGACAGGCATGGTGATCAATTCCAGCCGCGCTGTTCTCTATGCTTCTTCCGGAGAAGACTTCAAGGAGAAGGCCAGAGAGGTTGCAATGCAAACTCGCGACGCGATCAATGCTGCAAGAGGCCTCTAAATTTCGTTGACAATGGTGCGCTGCGGAATGTCCCAGAAGGGCGCAACCATATCCTCTTTGCTCTTGAAGAACTGAACCAGGCGCGTTTGGAACCACTGCAGAAATACGCGGTGGCGGCGAATGCGCCAATTGGTTTTAGAGGTGCACACGAAGCACTCAACCGGAGGATGTACCCAGCCGGGAAGAATCGGAACCAATACACCGGAGGCGATTTCCTGAGCACAATGGAAAAGCGGTAAATCTACCGAGATTCCCAGTCCGTCGATGACAGACTTTTTAATTGCAAGAATATTGGAAACCCTGAGCACTTGTTTCCACCGGACTTCTTCTCGCCGATCACCGTTTTCTAAATAACGGGTCGCAGGACGGACTGTTCCGTCATAGACCAAGAGGGCTAATGGCTAGCCATTGAATATCTAATCAAACCTATACATACTCAGCTT
>Rahab_p1__coassemble_2097_pt1 | contig 9213 bp, 9 predicted proteins | sample Rahab_p1__metabat2_high_PE_025 | metagenome-assembled genome bin Rahab_p1 | reverse complement strand
AGCTGAGTATGTATAGGTTTGATTAGATATTCAATGGCTAGCCATTAGCCCTTAATAAAGCCTGAAGGTACGGACCGATCGTTGATGTCGCACTTTCTCCGATACCGAGTCTCAGCGATTGAAACACATATTCGTTTGAGCAAATCTTGTTTCGCAGCGAACGAGCTGCCTCTAGAAGGTTGTTGCCTTCCGTCTGAAGCTTTCGACCGCTCGCTGTTAATCGTAAAGGACGAACATCACGGCAAAAAAAGCTCGGTTCCAAGATCTTCTTCCAGCAGTCTTAAGGCCTGTGAAATTGCCGGGGACGAAATTTTGAGTTTCTCTGAAGCTTTTTTGACTGACTTGCCTTCGGCAACAGCCAAAAAGATTTGAATCGCTCGCAGATCAAGTTCAGGCGTAAACATTTCGAATTAATATTTTTGAAATCGGATCTATTGTATTTCTGAATGTATTAACGGTAAATGTGGGGGCTCTCGAATAATGGCGTCACGCGTTGCGGTTCTTCAATAGTTCCGCTTCCTACAGGCTGATGAGCATATTTCTTCAATCTACCAAGGAGATTCTCATGATCTTTCTAGAAATAATTCTATTGTTCGGCTGCATTATTTATGCGGCAAAGCTCGGCGGTATAGGAGTCGGCATGGCCGGCGGATTAGGAATGGCAATCGCTGTTTTCGTTCTTGGACTTAAGCCCGGTGCGATTCCTATCGACGTGATCCTGATCATCCTGTCGGTGATTTTCGCCATCAGCTGCATGCAGTTAGCAGGCGGCATGGACTACATGGTTAAATTAGCCAGCAAACTGCTGAGGAGCAATCCGAAGTACATCAATATCCTGGCCCCGGCTGTGACCTTTGTTCTTACCGTTCTCGGAGGAACCGGCTATACCGCTATGAGCGTTCTGAACGTCATTCAGGAAGTTGCCAAAGAAAATCATGTCCGTCCCTCTCAGCCTCTGACAAGTGCTGTAATTGCAAGCCAGATTGCTATTACTGCATCTCCTATCTCTGCCGCGACCGCCGCTATGTATGTTGTTGTGGAAAAAATGGGGGGCTCTTTCGGTCAGGCTTTAGCTGTTATCGTTCCTTCCGCAGTTTTCGGTGCCATTGTTACAGCCATTATTTCCAGTATGCAGGGGGTCGATCTGGACAAAGCCCCCATCTTCCAAAAGAGACTCAAAGAAGGTTTAGTCTCGATGAAGACTAAGAAAGAAGCTGAAAAGCCGACAACTCGCAAAGCAAAAGTTTCCGTTGCCATCTTCCTACTTGCCGTGGTCTTCATTGTTGCGCTGCTTCTCTTCAAGCCTTATATCGGCCACACTCTCGGCAGCCGCGACATCATCATTATCTCCATGCTTATGGCCGGTCTTGTGATGTATTGGTTCTGCGATATCTCGCTCGATAGATTAAGAACACCCCGATCTTTGGCGGCGGCATGGAAAGCTTGGTAGTCGTTCTCGGTATCGTTTGGATGAGTTCTACTATCATCGGTGCGCATATTCCGGAAATTAAGACACAGGCGACGGCTTTACTGGAGCAATATCCTGCCCTCCTCGCTGTCGCATTCTTCTGTGTGTCCGCACTTCTCTTTAGCCAGGGCGCTACAGCCGCTTTGCTGGTTCCGGTTGCTGCCAGCTTGGGCGTGGATGTCAGCACGATTCTTGCCAGCTTCGTCGCTTGCTCGGCCCTCTATATCACCAATATTTATCCGACGACAGCTTTTGCAATTGCCTGTGAGGACACCGGTTCGTTCATGGACAGAAAATGGAACGGTTCCTGGGTTATCAACCCCCCCTTCTTCCTTCCCGGCATCGTCGGTCTGGTTGCAGCAGTTCCTTTTGGTTTCTTGATCTCTAAGATGGTTCTCTAATTTAAGTTGAGGAGCTAAAACTTATCGGAAAATTTCCCGAATAAGTTAGAAGGCTGGAAAGCCGCGACAGTCGTCTATTTGAAAAGGCTGCCGCGGTTTTCTTTTTTCTTGGGCCGCTTTTCCGTTTTCGAACTTCCGAAGAAAACCGAAAGAACTAGAATTCAAGAGTCTCAGTAATAAAAGTTTCAAAAACTGTTTTTCATTTCAAAAGGTTCTTATGTTTTCTTTTTGCATTCCTACAGAGTTCGTTTTTGGTTCCGGATCGTTTAAGAAGCTTTATCAATACCGCATGCCCGGAAAGAAAGCTTTGATCGTCACAACGAACGGAGGCTCTGTCAAAAGACTTGGCTACCTGAATGAATTAGAGAAACAGCTGGAAAAGTCCGACGTTTCTTTCGAGGTTTTTGACGGAATCGAACCCAACCCAATCACCGATAACATCATGGCTGCCGCAGCTAAGGCTAAAGAAACAAACTGTGACTTTGTTATTGGGTTTGGAGGCGGATCTCCTATGGATTCCGCAAAGCTCATCGCCCTGGCAGCAACGAATCCAGGGAACATTTGGGATTACTGTCAGAAAGGTACCGGGGGCAGAAAGCAGCCTGAGAACACACCTTTGCCTGTAGTGTGCATCTCCACTACAGCGGGCACAGGATCGGAAGCTGACAACAGCGGTATGGTGACCAATTCAGTCACGAAAGAAAAATTAGGTATCGGCTTTCAAAGCCTCTTTCCTGTCCTTTCCATCGTTGATCCGGAATTGATGGTTTCCGTTCCTCCGAAACTTACTGCATACCAAGGACTGGACACTTTCTTCCATTTGGCTGAAGGTTATTTGTCTAAAAAGGCTAATCCTTTCAACGAAAGTTTTCGATTACAGGCATCGAAAAGATCGGCTCTTATTTGGGTCGTGCCGTAAAGGACGGAAAAGATTTAGAGGCAAGGGAAAATGTGGCTTTTGCCAACACTCTTGGCGGCTTTGTAATGTCCACAGGAAAGCTGCTCAGTCAGCATTCTTTGGAACATATTTTGAGTGCATACCATCCTAACCTTCCGCACGGCGCAGGACTCGTTCTGATTTGCCGTGCTTACTTTGGCTTTTTTATTGAAAGAGGCCTGTGTTCTGAGAAATTCGTAAAGATGGCAAAGGCTCTTGGGCTTAAGGAGGTTAATGAACCTAAAGATTTTCTTATTGCATTGGAGTACTTGCTGCAGGAATGCGGTGTTGCCGAAATAACAATGAGCCAGTTCGGAATTAAAGAAGATGAGCTTCCCGGCTTTGCAAAAGAGGTCAGAACCTCTCTTCCTTTGGCTTTCGATTGTGATCCGATGGATCTTACTGTTGAAGACTGTGAAGAAATTTACAGACGCTCTTTCAAATAGACCGATATCGGCCTTTTGAAAGCTTGTGTCTTGATCGTTGTGGATGAGACACTAGCTTTTATTACTTCTAACTGACTTATTTTTCTCAAGTTTTCTCGGTTTTTCGCGGAAAGCCTCAATACGTGAGAAAATAACAAATTCTATTTTTGATTCGCATATTCACAATTAAGCACCATGAGCGAAACACAGAACAAAGAACTCGCTAAGAGTTACGATCCGGCTTCGATTGAAGCCAAGTGGTATCCCTTCTGGGAAAAACAAGGTTATTTCAAGGCCGGCCTTGCAGAAGGCAAGCCCTCTTTCTCTATCCAGCTGCCTCCGCCGAACATTACCGGTATCCTTCATATGGGTCACGCCTTCAACCACAGTGTGATGGACTCCTTGACCCGCTTCTACCGCATGAACGGCTACAACACGATGTGGCTGCCGGGAACCGACCACGCCGGTATCGCAACTCAGATCGTTGTTGAACGTAAGCTGGAAGCTCAAGGCAAGAATCGCCGCGATATGCCGCGCGACGAATTCGTCAGAGAAATCTGGAAGTGGAAGGACTACTCCGGCGGCAACATCCTTAATCAGATGCGCCGTTTGGGCGATACCCTTGACTGGGACCGCCTCTATTTCACAATGAATGACGACCTCGCCAAGGTCGTGGTTGACTGCTTTGTCGACCTGTACGAAAAAGGCTTGATCTACAGAGGCCGCCGTCTTGTGAACTGGGACCCGAAACTTCAGACCTCGGTTTCCGACCTCGAGGTGGAACCGAAGGAAATGGACGGACATCTCTGGGAAATCCGTTACCCTGCTGCTGACGGCTCCGAAGGTGTCGTTGTTGCAACGACCCGTCCTGAAACCATGTTCGGTGACCAGGCAGTAGCGGTCAATCCCGAAGACGAACGCTACAAAGGCTTGGTCGGCAAGAAACTGAAACTGCCTCTGACCGACCGTGAAATTCCGGTCATTGCAGACGATTATGTGGATAAAGAGTTCGGCTCCGGCTGCGTGAAGATTACGCCGGCCCACGACTTCAACGACTTTGAAGTCGGCAAACGCCACAACCTCGAACAGGTCAATATTATGACCAAGACGGCTCATCTGAATGACAACGTGCCCGAAAAGTACCGCGGCATGGATCGTTATGAAGCTCGTAAGGCCGTCATCGAAGACTTGAAGGCTCAGGGCCTGCTCGTCGGTATCAAGCCGCATAAACACATGGTTCCGTTGGTGCCGAGAACCGGTGAAGTGGTTGAGCCGATGATTTCCGAGCAGTGGTTCCTGGCCATGAGCCAGCCCGCTCCGGAAGGCAGCCGTTATCCCGGCAAGTCTCTGTCCGACCTCGGTTTGGAAGCTGTTCAGGAAAACTTAGTCAATATCTTCCCCGAACAGTGGCAGAAGGTTTACAAAGACTGGCTCTCTAACATTCAGGATTGGTGCTTGTCCCGTCAGCTTTGGTGGGGACATCAGATCCCGGCTTGGTATGACGACAAAGGCAATGTTTATGTTGCTCATAGCGAAGAAGAAGCCCAGCAGAAGGCAGGCGCCGGCGTTAAGCTTCATCGCGATGAAGACGTGCTCGACACCTGGTTCTCTTCTGCCCTCGTACCTTTTTCTACATTGATCAATGATCCGAAGGCTTTTGATATTTATCTTCCTTCTTCTGTTCTCGTGACCGGCTACGACATCCTCTTCTTCTGGGTGGCTCGTATGGTCATGATGACTCGCTTCTTCACAGGACGCGTGCCCTTCAAGAATGTCTACATTCACGGTCTGGTCCGTGATGCTGAAGGGAACAAGATGTCTAAGTCAGAAGGCAATACTTTGGACCCGCTCGATATCATCCAAGGTGTTGATCTTGAATCCTTAGTCAAGAAGAACACGACCGGACTTCGTCAGCCCGAAAAAGCCCCGATCGTAGAAAAGAAACTGCGCAAGCATTATCCGGAAGGCATCAACGAAATCGGTGCCGACGCTCTTCGCTTTACGATGGCCGCATACGCAACCCTCGGCCGCAACGTCAACTTCGACGTCAAACGCGCGGACGGCTACCGCAACTTCTGCAATAAGCTTTGGAACGCCACACGCTTCGTTCTGATGAACGTTGAAGGTAAAGACTGTGGTCTTGATCCGAATGCTCCGATGGAATACTCTGCTCCAGACCAGTGGATTTGGTCTGAGTTCGAACGTACCGTTCAGGAAGTCCGCAAGGCCTTTGAAGATTACCGCCTGGATAACGCCGCCAACGCGATCTACTCCTTCATTTGGAACCAATACTGCGACTGGTACCTTGAACTTTCTAAGGTTCAGTTGAACCAAGGCAATGAAGCCGTTCAGAGAGCTACCCGCCACACATTGGTCACAGTTCTTGAACAGACATTACGTCTGGCTCACCCGATTATTCCGTTCATCACGGAAGAACTCTGGCAGAAGGTTTCCGTTGTTGCCGGCGTCCGCAGTGAAGATTCCGTTGATTCTTTGATGGTCCAATCTTATCCGGTTTACGACCCGGCTAAGGTCAACACTCAGGCTGATATAACGGTCAACGAACTCAAGGCTATGGTTGACGCCATCCGCAACTTGAGAAGCGGCATGCTCGTGCCTCCTTCTAAGAAAGTTCCTTTGGCCGTCAGCAGCCGCGACGGAGAAGCACGCGCCAGAGCCGAGAAGCTCACACCGTATCTCCAGACGCTCGGCCGTCTTGAAGAAGTTATTTTCACCGATGACCTAGAAACTGTTCGTCCGGTCGGCTCTGCCGCTCCCGTTGCCGTGGTTGATGACTTCAGCCTGATGCTCATCATCAAGGTTGACGTTGCTGCTGAACGTGAACGTCTGAGCAAGGAAATTGCCCGCTTAGAAAACGAAATTGCTAAGGCTAATAACAAGCTTTCCAACGAGAACTTTGTGAAGAAGGCTCCAGCTAAAGTGATTGAACAAGAAAGAAGCCGTCTGGCCAACAATGAGCAATTGCTGGCCTCGAACAAAGAACAGCTTGCTAAGCTTCCTCAGGCTTAATCTATCCAAGGTGAGAAGAAAATGAAACCAATTCGATTTGCTCCCCTCGCTCTGGCCGTGTTTTCCGCTGCCGCCAGCGCTGATATGTTTACGGCCAATCTTTATGACGTGAACAATATCAACCAAGACGTGATCGATTCCAGACTGTCTATGTCCGGTCCGCTCTTTAACGGCTGGGACCGCACCTTCAAACAAGGCGATCCTTGGGTTGAAGCCTATGGAATGACGCATCGCATCAACCGCACCGGTGACTTCGGCAAGTTCAAAAACAAAGGCGCCGGCGGAGTCTTCGGCTACGACCACGTCATTGCCGATAATTTCCGTCTGGGTCTTGCTTTGAACGGGGGCGCCGGCAAGCTGAAATGGTATGACGAAGAAGGCGAAGGTGATGATTTAAAGCTTGACTCTCATTGGTACGGTGTCAACCTTTACGGAACTTGGACGGGCAAAAAAGTTAACGTCATCGCCAACTTGGGCTACACCCATCAGAAAGATGACGGAAAGCACGATATCGAGGACCGCAACTCCCACGCAATCAATGCCGGTATCCGCTTTGAAACCAGTTTTGTCGCCGGCGGAATTTCTTTCGTGCCTTACTACGGTGTCCGTTTCACACATCTTTCCAACGGCGTTTTGAAATCTGACGGCACAGACAATTTAGATCCCAACGAAACTCCGGAACCTGTTTCTATCCATATGTCTGACTCCAACATCTGGCAATTCCCAGTTGGTGTGAACGCCGGTTTTGAATATACCTGCGCTGCGGGCTGGAAGTCTCGCACGATGATCGATTTAGCCGTCATACCGACGGCCGGTAAACGCAAGACTTATTTCGGAGATGAAGGATCCGGTAGATTTGCAAACTCCGTTACCTATCGCGGTAAAGTCGGCCTCCAGCTGGCGAAGGGACAACATTCTTTCGGCTTGATGTACGGTGCAGCTGCAGGCGCCCACGGCAGTTTCGGCCAGAATGTCACTCTGAATTATCAGTTCATGTACTAAGGCTGTTTTGTTTTGAACAAGAGGTCGGTTCGTCCGGCCTTTTGTTTTTGGGCAGCAAGTTTGCCCACTCGCTTGATTCAAAGCATTGAATATGACAAGATTTCAGTCATGTCAGATTTAGCATTCCATACCGGTGTTGAAAACCGTTTCAAATACGCTTGCCTAGCCATGCGAAAAGCGCAGCGGCTGAACATATCTGCATGCGTGCTTTTAGAAACGGATGATGAACTTCGTCGGTTTGACAATATGCTTTGGGCATTCGAGCCCACCTCTTTTATTCCTCATGGACGTCCCAATACGCCTGACATGCAGAGAGGCGGTGTTGCCCTCTCCACACACGCCGCAGAACTTCCTGATGCGGAACTTTTAGTTCTTTTAACGCACGGCGCTCCTATCGATACTAAGGCTCTAATGGAGCGTTTTCCCAAAATCATTGACATTGTCGGTAGAGACGACCCTGAATTAACGGAAGGCCGGCATCGCTACGTTGCCTACAAAAGGCAAGGTATTGAACCGACCGTCGTCAAACGCGGCTGATTTTTGGATTGCCTTTGAGATCAGCCTAGACAAAAAGAGCTTCCGACAATGGAAGCCCTTCTGAAAATTCTTATTTTTACTAGCGCCTGCTCTTGGCTTTCGGTTGCTGAACATCGATACGCACACAGCTGATCGATCCGATGGTATTGCTGTTATAAGTCAACTCTCCGCCGTTTTCCCTCTTAGTTTCTAAAGAGTTCGGCATCAAAACATAGCAAACGATGTTGTCGGTTTCATCAAACAACTTATAAATGCCGGCATTCGGAACTCCGGCAGAGAACTTGCCCATCGGTTTCATACGAGGCAAGAAAGGTTCGACTTGAACCGGATATTCTTGCACCTGCTTGCTTTCGGCTAAATTTTTCTTTTGGTCTGTTCTAGATTGGAGCGGCTGCACTTGATGTTTCATTTCTCCTGCAGGCTGCTTGTTCTGAACTGCTGACGATTCCGCTGCAATCGGGGTTTGCTCAGCTGCAAAAACCGCCAATGGCGCTAAAAATAAAAGCCAGGAGAAAACGATTGCTTTCTGATTCATGAATTAGCCTCTAAGATTATCTTTTTTAGAATAAGTAGCCTGCACCGATACCGGCGCCGAAGTTGCCTCTTGTGTCACCGGTTCCGTTCACTTTGAAAACCCACTTACCGTTGTCAGTGATAGTTGAAACTCCGACTGCAAATCCGCTCTCTCCTCGGTATGTAGCAGCACCTAAAGCTGCAAGACTTTTGCCGGGAACATAAGATTGAGGAATGGAAGCTGCAGCCATTGACATAACGATACCGGCCCTCAAATCTTTATCTACGGTATTAACGTGGTGTCTTAATGAACGAAGCTGACCGACGTTGACGGCATCCGTTTCAGCAACGCCTGGTGCAACTCCGTGAATACGTGCGTTATTTAATGTCACTCCGTCATCATTGATTCGAACAGTTGTTTTTCCGGCGGTAAGAGTTGTCTCTTTAGCTGCGTGCACAGACACTGTATCGTGAGCGACAGTCACTCTGCTCTGTCCTGAAGCGGATAGAATCTCGGCCTTTTCAGAGTTAAAACCAACTTGGTTTCCGGCATATCCAACTGCGGCGTAGCAGTCATTGGAAGCAACGATTCCGTGTGTCTTGGAAGGAATATCTTTAGACTCCGTCGATGCAGCAGGCTTTAACTTTACTTCGACTGCGTTTTGAGTGGCTGAAAGAATTCCGTCACCTGCTTCCAAGCCGTTGTGGACCACGAGGTTGTGGTTTATTTCGACGTCATTGTTACGCAAAGATTTACCGTTTACCATCAAATCGCCTGTTGTAGAGTTCGAGCTTGTTTGGATAGCTCTATCTACTAAGTAATAGTTAGAATCGTAGCGTGACTGTTTAGGAAGCTCTGTAAAATGCTTGATTCTTCCCAATGGCCTTTAGAGACTTAAT
>Rahab_p1__coassemble_1211_pt1 | contig 16850 bp, 16 predicted proteins | sample Rahab_p1__metabat2_high_PE_025 | metagenome-assembled genome bin Rahab_p1 | reverse complement strand
GAAGCTGAGTATGTATAGGTTTGATTAGATATTCAATGGCTAGCCATTAGCCCTCCGGATCAATGAAAAAGCTCAATGTCTCAAGGAAGGCAAAACGATCCCCGGACTCTGCGCAGCCGGAGAAATCACCGGAGGCATCCATGGAAGAAACCGAATCGGTGGAAACGGTTTAGCCGATGCCTTCACATTTGGCATGATCGCGGCAGAAAATCTTGTTTCCGAGTCTTAACCAAAATCGCTTACTCTTTAACTTTAACTTTGTCAATAACCTAATGTTTATTTGGCGAGAAGCGCTGAATTCTTAGACTTCTTCTCAACGAGGCCAAGCAAGCAAACCGCCTCAAACCTCAGATTTCACATTCGGAGAAGAAAATGACAAAGCTTTCACGTCGAGTATTCCTTGGTGCCGCTCCTGCAGCTGCTGCTGAAGCCGCTATCAAATGGGATGATACCTACAACGTCATCGTGATCGGTGCCGGTCTTTCTGCTGCCGTCTCTGCAAAAGAAGCAGGCTGCAAGAAAGTCGTTGTTCTTGAAAAAATGATGTTTGCCGGCGGCAACACCATTCGTGCCGGCGGCGGATTCAACGCTGCGATCAAAGCCGACTACGAAAAAGCCGGCATTAAAGACTCCCCCGAACTGCACGCTCAGCAGACATTAGCGGCCGGCGACGGACGCGGCGATCCTGTCCTGGTTCACCAGCTCACAGAAAAAGCACCTGAAAGCGTTCAATGGCTCAAAGACCATGGCGTCAAGTTTGAAGACCATATCTATCAGATCTATGCCGGTCTCTACAAACGTGCACGTAATCCCATCGGACCGAGAGGCGGCGCATACATCAAGGCACTTCTTGAAGTAAGACATTCCTATCCTCTACAACACCCGCGTCGTCGAAATCATCCGTGAACATCAGCTGAGCGGCCGTGTTCTCGGCGTCAAAGTTGAACAAAAAGGCGGCAAGACGCTTTATCTGCGTGCACTTAACGGCGTCGTTGCAGCAGCCGGCGGTTTCGCAGCCAATGACAGACTGACAGCCATTCATGATCCTCGCATGGGCCAGTTGGGTACCACAAACCATCCCGGCGCCACCGGTGACGTTTTAATCGACTTAGTCGATATCGGTGCCGGCACCCGCGGTCTGGATTACATCCAGTGCATCCCAGGCGGAGTTCCGGGAGAAAAACATGCTCCTAACCTCTTCACGCATGTTGACCGCTTCTTGTTTGTGAACCTCGACGGCAAACGCTTCATTAAAGAAGACGCAAGACGTGACGTATTGCGTGACGCCATGCTTGATCAGCCGAAGGCTATTGCTTGGACAATCGTTGACGCAGACGGTTTTGAACAGCTGAAGAACTCCAAAGGACCAGAAAACGAAGTTGCTTTGAAGACCGGAACACTCTACTACGCCGACTCTATTGAAGACCTGGCTAAGAAGATCGGTGTTCCTGCAAACAACCTCAAAGAAGCTGTCGACACCTACAATAAGGCTGTTGACACCAAGAAAGATCCGCTCGGCCGTGCTGAAGGCGTTCTGGTCAACAAGATCATCAAAGCCCGTTCTATGCCGGTCGCGTTACGATGAAACGTCACCACACCATGGGCGGTGTGATCATCAACAAAGACGCTCAAGTCATTGACCGTCGCGGCAATGTCGTCCCCGGCTTGTATGCAGCCGGTGAAGTCACAGGCGGTATCCACGGTACCAACCGTGTCGGCGGTAACGCTATGGCTGACATCTTCACATACGGTCGTATCGCCGGTGTGAACGCAGCTAAGAATCCTGCCTAATGTTCAGAGACACTCTAACCTTCGTTAGATGGTTAGGGTGCGACTGAAGAGGAGCTTCCGATGGACTACCGTCGGAAGCTCTTTCAATTCTAAAGCTGTGAATAAACTAACAAAACCTCAGACCTCAAATCACCATACCAAGTTGAGAGCATTGAAACTAAAGATTTGAGATGCCAAACTATCAAAATGGAAGGTGAGCCGCTGTGTCACTCATTGCCCACGCACTAGAGACCTATGCAGAAAACTTCCATTTCGCCAAACAATTCCGAACAGTAATCGCTTTAAAAGCTGATTGAAAATCAAGCCTATGAGAACCGTACATTTCAAGCTTTCTGATGCCAAACCCTGGACTGCGGAAGAACTCCAACGAATCAAAACCATCAGAGACGAGGATATCGATTACTCTGACATTCCGCCAACTACGCCAGAAGATTGGAAAAAAGCCGTCCGCGGAAAGTTTTGCAAGCCTGCTAAGAAATCGGCCACCCGGAAGTGATTGCCTAATGCAAATGCGGCGGCTGGCAAAGCCGCCTCACAAATTCCAGTCGGGGACTTTTTTGAGCTTCTTTCTGCCCTCAATTTCCTGCGGCGTCAAAGGACTGCCGACCAATTCAACCAAAGCTTGATACTGGTCTTCAGGCAGAAGAATCGTTTTCTTCTCTAAGAAATTTTCTTCAAAAACACTTCTCAGAGCGGATAGAACGATCTGTGTTTTGGTCGTTCCTTGCGTTCTGCCAAGACCTCTAAGCATGCCAACTCATCGTCCGGAATTCTGATCTTTAACACTGCCATACTGCCTCCTTGAAGAACTGCTGCAAAAAGAGGCGTCCGCCTGAAACTAGGGCTCGATAGAAAGAAAGTGTGCTGAGAAAAACTACAAAAAATTATCCTCGCAACTAACGAGACCCTTCACTTTTGAGACCAAGCATCTGCGCCATTTCTTCAGAGGAAACGACGTCTTCCCAGCCATCGCGTATTCGTTGTACTACCTTGTCAGAAAAATAGATGTCCTCCAGATCATCTAAATAATGATCTAGAGCTTCTTTGACTAAAGCAGTCTCTGAGCGACCCGTTTCTTTAGCCAACCGACACAGCCGCGCCTCAATGCATTTCGGAAGCTGAATTTCTAACAACGAACAATCCCCTGAAAATTTTAGATTCCTTCAAGAAGAAAGAAATCATCCGAGAAGAAAAACTCTACGGATCTCCTTCCTTAATTATCCTTCCGAGGCCGAATTAACACAGCCGCTCAAACTTGGTATCGCAAAAATCTTCACGACGACCATGCGGCTAAAGATCAATGTCTTCTTCTAAACGTCTCTTCAAGAAGCTTATAAGCCGCCTCTTTCATTTGACGAGAATGCTTGATGTCTGACTGAATACTAAAAATCTTCGGAATATCATCCCCGATGCCCAAGCAGACAATCTCAATCCCGGCACGCTTCAAATCTTGCTCAATATCAGTCAGAAGTTCGGCATCGGAACACAATCCGTCCGTAATCAAAAAGATAATTTTGCGGGACTCTCTTCGACTGACAAGCTGAGCGGCCGCAGAGTTAATCGATTGTCTGACCGGCGTGTATCCGAAAGGCCTTAACGCGCAAAAGCGATCTAAACAAGACGCAACGGGCTCATCAAAACGCTTGACTTCTAACAGCGTCTGCCGTTCAACACCCGGGAATGCATAAACCGAGCTTCGGCATCCGCTCACGGAATCAGTCATTCCGGCGATGGCCTGACCACACAAAGATCCGGTTCTCATGTCTTCGCGCGTCATGGAGCCACTGCGGTCTAAAAGGACGCACATCGCAACTGACGGACGCAGCGCAGATTCTTCGCATCGAAACACTCTGGTGTCGCCGACATACAACCGGCTCAGTCTCTTGGGCTCCAGGTCTCTGCCGCTTCTCGCATAACGCGTAGGCTGGAAACTCAATCCCTGCAGGAACCGATGAAACTGCTGTGAGCCTCCGCGAAGCAGCTTTTCCGCTTCCGCTTTGAATTCAGGATCAACCCGAGGACTGAGTTCACTTCTGACCGTCGGCCAAACCGCGGCTTTGCCGGTCGGATTCTCGCCTATGGCTCCTCGATAGTTTTTATAGTCTTCTTCTATGGCACGGTGGATATCGGCGTCCTTAAGATCATCGCTCTCGAACAAGGCATCAAACTCGTCGGACTTTTGCTTGTCTTTCTTCGGAATTTTGGCTTTGCCCTTTCCTTCAGAAGAAGCCGATGCTCCTTTTGATGAAGAGCCGGCGCCTGGTTGATCGGAACTGCACTTGTTCTCTTCAGAGAATACCTTTTGAGAAATCGCCTGACTGAATAGTTGTGCAATCTCTCTTGCGCATTGAATAACCGCAGCGGTATTCGGGCTTCTGACCGATTCTTCTGCCTTCTGCATAATCCGCTCAAAGAGCTCCTGACCGAATCTCTGTACAAAAGCATTCTTTGCTTCTTCCGAATAATGCTTTGAGCAGTCGTATTCCAGCATCAGTGCGGTCATGCACCAATAGCAAGTAAGGCAAAGAAGCGCGCCCGGCGAAGTATGTTCGTTGATTTTCGGAAGCTGCCCTGCCCGAGCCATCTTAGAAAAGTGTTCATTGCGCCAAAGATAGCCGCCCGGATATTTTTTATATCCGATGGCATCAATGCGAACGTCTTCCAGAGCATTAACGAGCGAATGCAGTCCTCCGAGCGAAGCCACTTCATCAAAGTCACTGTACAAAACGTGATGAATCTCATGCGTCCCGTGAGACAGGTAGGCATCCAGCGCATCCTGAGACTGAAGCAACGGCTCTCCTAAATAAACGGTCTTGCCGTCTGTGCAAGGCGTGCCGGCAAATACCACTTTGATTTCTTTTTCCCCAGAAAGAGAAGTCAAAATGCCGTTTACCGCTTTTAATATCGCGGGTAACGCAATCGTTATCTGAGACAAAGTGAAATTCCTAAAAATTATTCCGGAACCGTGTCCCAAGGCTTTCGCCTTGAGACACTGAACAGGAAGTCGGTTAACCGAAAGGAAAAAGCGATCGGCCGCGAGCAATCATGCCCGCTGCACCGGTAAGCACCTCGCGCCTTTCCTCAACAGAAGGAACGGTCACAAGAAGCTCGGCCTCTTCCGTCGTGTTCTGCTCGTGGGCTGCACCCGCTTGCGCAAATGCTTCCCGAGCGTTCTCCAGGCACTGAACAAACAGCTTCTTGTTTCGGCACCAGACATGAGTCCGGCCGCCTTCCGCAAGCGCTTCTTCCAGTGCGGCGGAAGCAAGCGCAAATCGGGTTTGAGAACAGCTCCAGGAACGAACCCGTTCATAAAGCGTTCTGACCCGACAGACAATCGCTTCCGTGACGTTGGCAGATTCAAGCGCCGCACAGATGAGATCAGTCTCATCGGCAAAACGCTCGGCCAAGCCGTCCAGAAAAGCATCCTTTGAGCTTCGCTTGCCCGTGCCGTGGGCGGCCAAAACAAACGCATCAAACTCAAAGCTGATCCGACGCAGAACAAAATTCGTCGGAGGAAAAACGGCATCCTTCGAACATCCCGGAGGAATGATACCTTCGAGCCTCTGAGCAAGAATGTCTTCATAGGCCGGCGCAAAAACCTCGTCGCGCCGCCGGCAGAATTCTTTTCTCCAGACACTCAGGGCTCGTTCTGCAACGGCAGCATCCTGCCTTCGCATCACGAAACCGTTGAGATAAGGTTCGCCCATCTCCTGACACAAAGCTTTGGCTCGTGCTCTGAAGTCAAGAAAAGGTTTCAGCATCACGCCCGGAATAATCCTTCGGCGTTTCATAAACTCCGCGCCTTCCTCAATTGAGGTCTGCTCGGTTGTCGTCCCGCTCCAGACACTAATCTGAAAACAAATCAGCACCAGATCGGAATCTTCCGTTTTGCCTTCTTTCTTTTCGGTTGATACACAACCGCTGTCTTGCCAAAAACCGCGGTTACCAAACAAATCAGCCATAAGGCCTCCTTAAATAAAAAAGAGGGCCCCGTGGCCCGTCATCCGAGGGCTTCAATGGCCCTCGAATAACGATGGGTTGAGATGACCGAAATCATCTCGGTATTAAAAGAACGATCGGTCCGTTAGAAAACTGCGCTTAGGCAATATGCTTGCCGATGTCGCCGATTTCTAACTCGACCAATTTTTCGACCGCCAATGCACCGGCGTCTTCCAAACAGTCCGTCAGCGCGATTTTCATCGCACGCCTTAAAGCCGCTCGAGGCTCATTCTTCATCACCGGAGATCGATAGCTCAGAAGAAGCAAGTCTCTGAACCGCAGCAAGACTCGGGTCGAAATCGTTGCTTCCGCAACGGCTCCGTCCTCCGTCTGACGGCAGTAAGCCTGACGAACTCGGTCCGCCGCCCTCCTCAGACGCACGGAAAATTCTTTCCGCCATTCTTCAAAGGACATGCCTCGGACTTCAAGCTCCGGAGTTGTCGCTTCTAATAAAGAAACTTCAGCCTCCTCGCCCATGTAGTCCATGCGCATCTTCCAAAAGCGGTCGAGCACTGCCGGATCCTGACTAAAGCGTCCCACATAGCGTGAGCCGTAATCTTCCGTCAACCCCCGCAGATTGTCGGTCATGACAATCCGGGTTCTCGGATGCGGATGAATCACTTCTCCGGTCTCCGGAATATAAAGCGGAGAGCCTTCAAGCAGTTCATTGACCGACAGCCAAAGATCCGGCGGCGCTGCCGACATCTCATTAACAAGAAACACACAGCCGTGCCGCCAGGCACGCGTGAGCGGACCGTCGGCAAAGCGCATGCTTTTGTCCTTATCAATGACATAGCCGCCGATGAGATCCGTACGGTCCAAGCGGGCGCGTGCGGTAATCGAAATCACCGGCGCGTTCACTCGGGCGCAGTACTGGTTCACAAAGCTGGTTTTGCCCGAGCCGTGCGGGCCGCTGATAAACAGCGGCTCACCCGAACCGATTTCAAACCAGGCGCTCATGATCGACAAAGCGTCCTTTTCAAAAACATAGGAAGGATCCAAGCGAGGAATGAGGCACCGGAGTTCCGGTTCGATATCCTTTAATCGGTATCCTAAAAGTGATCCGTCCTGCATAAATCCGAAAGATTCCAGCGAGACAAATTCGTTTAACACCTGTGTCATACAAAGCTCCAAATAAAAAAACGGAGCCTCGTACGCCCCGCAGGGGCACAAAGGCCCCGCAGGGTTAAGTAAAAAACGATGCACACTATGTTTTTGACAAACAAGCCTGTGCACCGAGGCTTGTTTGGTTTTGAGCCATGAGAACGTCATTCCAGTCACATCCCGATTGCTCGGGCAGACGGACTTCGACCTCAATGTCGGGATGCCGCTGTTTGATTTCAGCGGCGCCCGCATAAGCCTCCCTTTGACCGATAAAGTTCTTGTCCGAATCACCGAAGATGATGATTCTGCGGACCGACTTCGGCGGTACAAAGTTGCGGAAATTAAACGCAGCAACCACCGACCAGACCGGAACTCCGAAGAGTTCCGACGCAGACAGCGCCGTTTCAATTCCCTCGGCTAATCCGAGCACGCCGGATTCGTCTGTTTCGGCCAGACGAACGGCACACCCCGAGAGCTCCTTGCCGAGTACTTTCTTTACCGCCTTAACGGGAGCCTTTCGGCCCTTGTCCAGATAAGTCCGGTGGAGACTGACTCGGTGTCCTTCAGAGTTAACGATCTCGGCCACGAGTCCTTCATAGAAGGAGTGATCCCATGACCGTCCGTCCTCGGAAAGCTGCGCATAACGCAGACGATTCGAGGCACGGAGCGCCGCCGGAAAACACTTTGTCAAACCTCGGCTTCGAAGATAGGCATAAGCACTATCTGTCTCGCCCAAGGCATGAGAGGCAGCCCACACTTCTTCTACCGGAGAAGGCTGCTCATGTGTTTTCGTAACTCTGTAGGTTTTCTCTTCGTGAATCGGAAGATTGAGAAAGCGGGCCATAAAACGCAGAGCGTCAACGTAACCGAAATTCTTGATTTTCATCAGAAGATCGACTCCGCTGTGGTAACCGCAGTGACGGCAGAAACTGTCGCCTTTCCCAAACTTGTCGGTGTAGGAGAAACGATCCACACCCGCGCACCAGGGACATTCCAGGTTCTTGGTTTGGAAGATCATTTCATTCGCACCGGCGGACAGAAGAATACTTTTGTAATGGCCTTGAGCACGAGAAAGGATGGTGTTCACCGTGCTTTGGCTGATACGAAGTTTGTGGGTAGTAAGTTCCATCGGATGTTTCCTTTTAAAGAAAATTCGACGTCCCGCTCTGTCCCCGAATTTTGGCGAACACGGCGGTTCGCCAAAAAATGAGAAGATATTCGAAGGGTGGTAAATCCTTCTGAACAAGTTTCGAGTAAATCGAAATGACGTGTCTTGTCTTAACACACGAGCTTATGAAGCAGCCACACATTCAACGCGCCACTATACGGAGATTTTTTTCTTTTTATATGAGCGTTTACCACTAATATTCATAACTTTTTCTCCCCTCTTTCCGTCTTGAGAACAGCTTTATTCTTCTCTCTTAATCATTATTTTTTATCCTTTTGTTTTAAAAGGAATATTTTTAAGTTAAATTCCTCTTTTCCAAGAGTCTCTCTTCTCATTCTCCTTCATTTAAATTGTGAGTTTTTGCTTCAGAAATGTTGTATTGATGCTAAAAGAGGCCGATTTACTTAAATTGAGGCGCCCTCCTCCCTTTACTTCTCACGAGAAGGTACAGTAACGCCATTCATTAGGGTTTCTTCTAACCCAATCATAAATGAGGATATAGAAATGGCTGAAACAAAAAGCGTTGCAGGTACACAGACTGAGAAGAACCTCGCAACTTCTTATTTGAATGAATCCCAGTCCTACGCTCGGTACACTTTCTATGCACAGAAAGCTGCGAAAGAAAGCTTCTTCCCGATCGGATATGCATTTAACGAAACAGCCGCGAACGAACTCCGTCACGCCAAGATCTTTTTAGGCTTCTTGCCCGGCGGTAAGCTTGTTGCCGAAGTCCCGACTGATTCCGTAGCCATTGGTTCCACCGAAGACAATCTTAAGATCGCCATCGACGAAGAAAGATTCGAAGGCGTTAAGGCATATCAAGCCTATGCCGATGTCGCCGACAAGGAAGGCTTCCCTGTCATCGCCTCTCACTTCAGAGCAATCGCTCAGATCGAACAGCACCATCTCGATCGTTTCCAGACCTATCTTGACCAGCTCCAGAAGGGAACCATCTGGAAGAGAGAAAAACCGATTCTTTGGCAGTGCCTGGTTTGCGGTTATATCTATGAAGGTACAGAACCTCCTGTTAAGTGCCCTGCTTGCGATCATCCGTATCAGCATTACATCGGCTTGGACATTTACCAGTAATTGGCAAAAAGGTTTGAACTTTCAACGTTCATAAGTCCTGAATAGCTTGAAGAAACGGCACCTGTTTTGCAGCGGGCGCCGTTAATTTTTGCCCTCTTCTCCGAGGTTTTCTAATCTTCGAGGCACCCGGAGTTTCCTAAAAGCCATTGCTAAGTGAAATGGTGCTTTGACTTCGCAATCATCGCTGTATCAAAATTTGTTCTTCTGTTCTTGCTTCGACCTCTAATTATTATTTTTGCCGCAGACACTTACCTCTGATGAAAATCCTCTGTGCTCTCCTCTTGCCTATTCTTCTTCTGTCCGGCTGCGCATCCGTGACGGTCTCTAACATTAACAGTGAAGAGTATTTGGTTCAGCGCCGCGGCGACGTCATCTCTCAGGGCCGGTTAAGCGATCCTACTAATACGGTTCTCACAGCGCTAGGCCTTACGGACTGCGAAAACAGAATGCAGTTCTGCATTAACTCGGTTGGTGAAAGCTCTGTAACGGACAACGAGTCCAAAATTTCCGCACTGGCAGAGATGTGGCTTTTTAGGGCAATGCGTGCACAAAAGGATGCGCAGCTCCTTAAAGATGCTGGGGAATTTCAAGACGAGCAAAAACTCAACGCCCAACTTCTAAACGACTTCATCCAGACAGCTAAATATTCTTACGCTTATTTGTTTTTCTCCGGCAGAAAAATCAGCGACCGTGCCCTTGAAGATCGGCAAACACAGGTGAAGGACTATTACAACTTCGCAGTGCAAAATGTCATCGAGCAGCTCTATCGAGCAAATAAAGGCAAGGCTTTAACGGATTTTCCTGTTCGCGAAGGCAAATGGAACATCTATATCAGAAATCCTGAACAACTATCGGAAAATACTGAAACGGTTAAAGAGTTGATTCCCGACACCGTCCTTTCTTTTAAGGGTCTTAAGAATCAATACTCAGCAGACGGTCTCGGTGCCCGCATGGTGCTTTCCACAGAGGGATCGGCAAAGGAAAAAGATCAGCCTTGGCGGCTTATGCCTTATTCTTCGGTTACGGCAATGATTTCGTTTCCCGGAAAATCTCTGAATCAAATTCTTAGCGCTGACGATGTCGTTGTCTCAACGTACGATCCGTCCTTTGTACAGAGCGTCAAAATCGGGAAAACCGTCGTTCCGCTGTCGGCAAATTTCAGCGGCGCTTATGGTCTTTGGCTTGCCAACTCCGACTTTGCCTCTAACTCTCTCAGCACGATTTTCGGACACGGAAACATTATCGACAAGCCTACCGTTTATTTGATGCGTCCTTATCGCAAGGACCTTAGAACCATCATTCTCATCCACGGCTTGGCCAGCAGTCCGGAGGCATGGGTCAACACGGCTAATGAAATTATGGGAGACAAACTGCTTCGCGATAATTACCAGATTTGGCAAGTCTACTATCCCACAAACATTCCGCTCCTAATCAACCGCCAGGAGATTGCGCAGGCAATCAATCGAACCATTGATCATTTTGATCCGTCACGTACAAATCCGGCCAGTAAAGACATCACGCTTATCGGACATAGCATGGGTGGGATCCTCACGAGACTCCTCGTTTCCGACTCAGGCAACACGATCATCGATGCCCTAGAGCAGAAATATCCTCAGGCATCTGAAAAAATCAACCAAATGGATCCGAAATTCAAGAGTATTCTTCGGTTCAAACCCCTCCAAGGCGTATCAACCGCAATATTTTTAGCGGCTCCTCATCAAGGAACTCCTTACGCTGACGCAAGCTGGGCGAGATACCTCGCATCCTTTGTCAAGCTGCCGCTCTCAATCGTGAATAAGCTTGGAGAAATGACGCTGATGATATTTGGTCAGGACTTACCGCGAGAAATTAACATGACGGGCGTGGACAACTTGTCTGCCAAGGATCCTACGATTCGTGTTTTGGCCAAACTCCCAATATCTCGAAATGTGACGTACTACTCCATCATCGGACGAGAAAACCCTGAAGGTCCATTGGAAGAGTCTTCTGACGGAATCGTACCTTACTGGAGTTCTCATTTGGACGGTGCGGCCAGTGAGAAAGTCATCGTTTCCGGCCATTCCGTCCAGGAAACGCCCGAAGCAATTATTGAACTAAGAAAAATTCTGAGAAATCAACTCGTTGATCAGAATGTCTCGCAACGTACAAAGGCCGTGAAGGCTAATTGATGCCGGAGATTTTTCCTACAGCGGTTTTTCCAGACCTGAGCGCTCTGTTCGTCCAGATGACAAAACCTCAGAGAGAATGGAAAATTTCTTCTCTCCTAGGAATACGTCCAACAGCAGCTATAAATGCGGCATTCGGAATTTTTTAGAAGTTTGCTATCGGTTCTGCCAAGAAATCCACAAGATTTCTTACCTTGATGCCCTCAATGTCTCCTGTCATCAAATCTGACAAAGTGAGTACGAGTTTCGGGTAGTTGTCTTTGATCTGCTTGAGCGGTGCTATTTCTCGCTCTAAATTTTCCGGTGTTAATTGGTAGCAGACTTGAACATAGAGAACCTCCTCGTCCTTTGAGGCCACAAAGTCCACTTCTAATGTTCCCATCTTTCCTACGGAGACTCGAAAACCTTTTTGTCGCAGATTGAGGTAGAGGAGGTTCTCTAAGATGCCGGCGATATCCGACGGTCGATACCCGAGAACAGAATTTCTGATCCCCACGTCTGCAGCGTAGATCTTTTCTTGCGTCTCCAGATACTTCTTGCCTTTAAGGTCAAAGCGTTTCACACGTTCGATGACAAAAGCATTCTCTAAGTAGTCGAGGTAGTTATAGGTAGTTTCAACGCCTAATTTTCGACCTTGGCTCTTCAAGAAGTCTGAGATGTTTTTGGCGGAAAAAGTACTGCCGACGTTGTCAAAAATGAATTGGATGATTCGATTCAATAGTTCGGTATCGCGGATGTTATTTCGAGAGACGACGTCTTTCAGCAGAACGGAATTGAAAACATCGTTGAGATATTGAGCGGTAGCCCGAGGAGATGCCTGAAGCTCGTGAAGTCCCGGCAAGCCGCCGAACCTCAGAAAAGCATCGAAGGATTTATGAATGTCTTCGCCACTATCTTTTCTGAATTCTAAAAACTCGTCAAAGGAAAGCGGAAACATCTGAATTTCAACATAGCGGCCGGCTAAAAGCGTTGTTAACTCTCCCGACAGAAGTCTTGCATTCGAGCCGGTCAGAACAATTTCGCACTCACAATCGACCCGCAAGGCGTTTACGGCCTTCTCCCACTCCTTAACGTTTTGAATCTCGTCAAAAAGCAAATGCATTTTTGTTCCGGCTTGAGAAGAGAGTCCACAGACATAATCATAGAGGGGCTGAGATTCCGTAAGGTTCGAGTATTTGAGAGATTCAAAATTGATATAGACAATATTCTTTTCCTCGATTTTCTTTTCACTAATCAGCCAATCTCTGTAGAGTTTGAGCAATGAACTCTTTCCTGAACGTCTCATTCCTGTAATCACGCGAACAAGTTCTGAACCGTGAAAAGAGGTGAGCTGATTAAGATAACGGTCACGAGGAAAAATCGTCATGATTCTTTCATACAAGAAAATTTAGGCCTGATTCTCAAAAGTTTCTTTTATAAAAGAAATTTTCTAAATTATAAATAAAATTTTCGATATAAAAGAAACGTCCTCTTATCCAACTATAAGGAGATAGAACTTTTCTTGAAAAAGGCAGCCCCTGATGAAGTTTTCCCTTCCGAAACGATTTGTAAAATTTAGGTGTATACTTTCGTCACATTTCGACGAAGTCCCTATCGTCTAGAGGCCTAGGACATGACCCTCTCAAGGTCAGAACATGGGTTCGAATCCCATTGGGGACGCCACAAAAATCACGAGTCTTTTTCCAATTCCTATCCATAGACTTACCGTCATCCCATGTTTTCTGCTTTAATAATCCAATTAGGAAACATCAACTTTGGGAAATTTATATTCTCTACCTCAGCGTTATAACTAATTCCTTTCCTAACGCCCTTAAGGCCTTCTGGATCGTATCTATTTTTGTAGCATGACGGATATCTGTAAGTCTTGTGACTTCTTGAGGTTTGACCTTCATTTTTCTAGCCAAATCTATAGGACGCACATTTGCTTGAACCATAGTATTCAGCAGCAACACCTTGGCAACCACGGAAGCAGGCAACTCAATTGCAATTTCTCCGCTTTTAACGGTGGAACCGACCGGAAAAGCCTTCCGATCTTCTATATAGAAGTCAATAGCCGAAATCAGTGCATCGCGAGCATTGTTTTTAAGCTCTTCTAAATCCCATGCTTCGGTAATAGCTTCCGGGACATCACGGAACTTGGCAATGAACCCGCCTTCATTATTCGACTCGACGGTTGCCGGATAAAGATAGTTTGACAAGTTGGTTCCTTTAACCTTTGGCGCGGCGCCCCAAGAAAAGCCTTACTCACTTCAGAGGTCTATCTGATTCTTTCTACTACAACCAAAAAAAACACTTCTCACATTAACCGCAAACTTATGTACGTGTCTTATAGATTTCTTTCCTAAAAAATTCTACTGACGGATACTGCCTCTAATTAAAAAAGGAGGCAGAAGATGCAGATTGATTGGCCGCGGTACCTTAAAACTGCAAAAGAACAAGGACTCACAGGGCTTGAGGTCGTTCGGCTCATTCAGAAAGAAACGAACCGCAAAGTTAACATTTCTGAAGTCAAGCGGCGCTTGGCCGGAACAGAATCTTCAACGCTTGGCTTTGAAGCCGATACCGTTGACGTCATCGACTTAATCGAGGAAGACCTGCCTCAGGAGACAACGCTTCGCGTCAATGCAAACGGCATGACTTTTGAGTTCCGGACGTCAAGTCCGGAAGACACTGTCGTTGGCATTCTAAAGAAGATGAACGGAGCAGCCGAATGAACATTCATCTTCAAGATGTGCATGTCACGCTGGTTATATCACCGACAGATTTGCGGTGCGGCTACCACCGCCTCCACTCCATTGCACAAGACCAGCTCGGAATTAACTTAAATGGCGGAAAGGAAGCCGTTGTCTTTATTTCTAAAACGCGGCGGATCTGCAAGATCATCACTTCCGATAATCGAGGAACAATGCTTCTGACCAGAACACTGCACCATGGCCGATTCGAAGAATTGTTGGTTCGAGTCGGCGAGCAGGCAAAGTGCGCTTTGACGCTGCCGGAGCTGGAGCGTTTTTTAAACGGAGAGCGCCTCTATTACAAGGCAGAGTCATTCTGGTAAGTCATTTAAATTTAATAACGCCGCATTGATTTTTAAAGAAATTGATGCGGCATTTTAATTTACCTATCGTTTTAATTTATCTTTAAATTCAAATAACTAGTTGTATTTTAATAGTTAGTATGCTATAATTTACCCAATATATGGCAGCGGGTTTAATAATAATGAAAGACCTCAATTCACTCTCTAAGGAAGAACTGATTAAATTGGTTGCTCTGCAACAAGAGCAGCTCCGAGTTGCCGAAGAAAGGGCTGAGAAAGAGCGGATTATCGCGGAAAAAGCCCAGAGAACAGCTGAAATCAAAGAGCAGTCGCATTTGAAATTTGCGCACGGCGTAATCTTCATGGCTCAAAATCTCAAGGAAGTGAATGGAAACTACCTTGCACAAGTCGAAGACTTCCTGAGTTATGCCGATGACGATGAATCCAGAAAGGCAATAAGAGTTCTCTACGACATGATTGCCCACAGCTTAAATACGATCGCGGCTGCGTCCGGGCAGATTGCAGGCTTCTTTGCTCATGGCAATGAGGCGATGAAGTCGGGAGAAACATCTGAGCAAGCCTACGAGAATGCAACCCGTTCTCTGGAGGAACTAAAGAAAGTCCGCTCTTTTAGCAACAACATCAAGGGAGTTGCTAGATTTAGTGCCGCTATCTCGAAGGCTGCCGAGGCACTTAGTTCGACGACAAATTTAACGGTCGAATCTCAGCAAAAGATCTCTTCCATTGTGCGTGCCTCTGCACCGAGTACAGATCAAATAAAGCAAACTCATCGCGGACGCGTCAACAATATTAGTAAGCTCCCTGAGGCGGCACCGGTCGTAGCTTCTGAAACATCAGCTGTGTGCGACAAATGCGGAGAACCCTTGAGCGGCTGGGAGGTTTTAATTGCAGATCTTAAAACCGGCGTGACCCAGCTCGAGGCCGGCTTCCGGCAGCAAAACACTTATAAATTAGGCTTCTGTCAGAAATGCGGTCGAGTTGAAGTGTTTATGGATCCGGACCAAGATCATCCGCTCTTCCCCGACAGGCTTATAAGTACTAAAACGATCCTCTCTTTTAATCAGGCTATGTGCATCGGCATCCCCTTGGAACGCGCATTAAGGCAGTTCGAAAAAGATGCCGAGCTCGGATCGAACACGGGTTCATACTCTCTATACGACTATCAGCGCTTTTATTTGAAGCCGTTGTTCAAAGCGATCGAAAAAACGGTGCAGAATCGTGCCGTGCTCGTGTGCGATGAAACACCGTTCGATTGCTTGCAGGATCAGGGACGCGGGAAGATCCCAGCCGCCGGAGTCGAGCCAAAAGCAAAAACAAATTACGTTGTTGCAGTGACCACAGCCGACGGAGCACCTCAGCCGGCAACGTTGTACTATTACAGCCCGACTCGAAGCGCCGAAAATATCGGCAAAATCTTATCTGATTACAGCTTCAAAACCTTGGTAACCGATGGCTACAGCGGCTACAAGACAATCATTAAAAACAGGAACTTGGGTAAGGCAGAAACAGAACAGGTCCGCCATCAGTCCTGTCTGGTGCATCTCCGTCGAGAACTTCTTAAAGTTGTTCTGCCCTCGGATCTGTACAAACAGCTTCTGGACAAGTCCGAAGAATACGTAACACAAGAACTTCAAAAACAGCTTCTGGCAAATACAGACGGGATGAAGCTCCACACAGCGTTAAAAGCAATTAATGCCGTGTTCCGCATTGAGGCTGAGAAAAACGCCGGACTGCTTAATCCGGAACAAGCCAGAAAAGCTCAAGCCGAACTTATCAAGTATCTGGATCAAATGATGTTGGAGGCAAGCAAAGGCCTTGTTACACAGAAAGGCACTACTTGGGTAAAAACAAGGAATGTACCGGCTGCAAAACCATGTGTTTACTACCTGAATGCTCGAGAGGACTTTACAACATTCTTAGGCAGCAGCGAAATCCCGCCCTGCACGAATAAGGTTGAAAGAGCCATTCGAGGAGTTACGATCCTTCGTAAAAACAGTCTGCATAAACACTCGGCAAATTACATGGAAGCCATGTGCATGGCTCTGTCCATCGATGCAACCTTGAGAGAAAACGGAATTGATCCCTTTAAGTGGCTCCAAAAATACAGCCAGGCACTATTTAAACATATGACCGCTAAGGGACTCTCTCAGGTCTGGAAGGAAACCGGCCAGAGGAAAAACAAATTCTCTATCCGTCTCCCGGAAAAGTTGGAAGAGACAGATAAGAAGATCAATAAATATCTTCCCGAAAAACTTGCAGAAGACTTCGATATGCAACCTTGGTTGGACTCTATCTTCCGGGCCTAGACTCGAAATTAAATAGTCTCATCAAAATGACAAAACTCCGGTGCTCTATACGAGGACCGGAGCGTTCGGACTGTGTCGTCGGTGCAATAAGCTAAAAAAATAAGCTATAAGACACGTACAAACTTATTGTTTGGATGCTTGACCTGCGGCTCTGTGAAGATAGTCTTCTTCGA
>Rahab_p1__coassemble_1207_pt1 | contig 16893 bp, 17 predicted proteins | sample Rahab_p1__metabat2_high_PE_025 | metagenome-assembled genome bin Rahab_p1 | reverse complement strand
ATTTACAACTGGCGACGCTCGCATAAAGCTCCGACACTTATACCCGGAGCTTTAAAGGAAAATATTATTGTTACAAGGTACTAGCTAGTTCAGCTTCCTTATGTATTAGTTTCGAGGAGTTGCGTTTTAGATCTTCAAATCGGAATAGAGAGGCGCCAAAGGTAGTGGTTAGATCATCTTTACAAAAGTGCTTTAGCGAGTTAATCTTAACGAAATATTTTGAAACATTTGTATGACAACATTCAATGAATGATTTGGTAGAACTTTTTCAAAAGTGAAATCATCCTTTTTCCAGAAATGATGATTGAGCTGTTAACTTTTTCATACACCGCAGTTTGGCAAAGAATTTTCGACTATTTGGTTCGGTTATGAAATTTAAGTGGCCTATTGTTTTACGAGATATATCAGTCGTGGTTTTGCTGCCTTTATATAAGCCTATTTGTGCTTTTTCGGCAACATTACTGTTTCCCTTTCTTTGTTTCATTAAGCGACTTGGGGCTGCAACTATTTTTCCTTATGCTGATACTGTTGTCTGGTTGAATACTGCGTTTAATTTCTCATTTACAGTTGAACAAAAAACAATTCTTTACGACTGGGTATTGGTTCTTTTAATTTTCTTTCTGTTAAATAAATTCTTAATTTGGCTTGCCAAAAGATTGACAATTGAAAAATTCGAACACCAAGGTGAGGTTTTTACTATAAAAGAAATAGGAGCATCTACCTCGTCTTTTTTTGGTTTTTATCTAGCTTTTTATTTTGTGGCCTTTGGATTGCCAGTCGATAGTTTGGGAGTTGATGTTGTTTGTTATCTATTACTTTTAGCATTAGTTTATTTTTCTAATGACTTTTATTTCAATCCTTCACTCTTAATTGATAATTATCGATTTTATAAGGTTAAAACAACTCAAGACGTAGAACTTTGTCTTATCTCTAAAATAGAGTATCGCACGGCTGAAGCTGTAAATCAGAGATTACAACCAACAAAAAGAAAAGAAGAAGAGAAGTCAGAAAATAAGAAAAAACAGCAGCAAGAAGAAAAGAATAAGGTTGAAGGACAGCCTAATTCACAATTTTATAGAGTAGCTGATTTCACAATATGGGAAATTGAGAAATGAAATCCTTTATTTTTGCCTTAATCAAAAATAATTTTTACTATGTTGTTTGTCGCGAAGACACAGAGCTCCCTGAAGAGGTAATTCAAGGATTGACAGCCATTAAGGAGGGAGAAAAACATTGCTTTATTGATTACGATCCCAAAGATAAAATCGACTCTGAACAATGGTTTATATTGAAAGACTTTTCGAAGATAAACGGAGCCCAGATTGAGTTGCCCGAGCAAACAACTAGCTTTAGCAAAGTTGTACCCTCTCGCTATAAAGAAATTGAGTTCATTAGTAGCTTTATCCCTACTTATCGTAGCTTTGAAAAAATTTTCCTGTTAAACAGAATTACTCCTAGCTTATGTATTAAGGGTAAGTCAATTCTTAATTTTGAAACAAAGACTCCTACAGTTACAGATAATCCCAAGATTCTTTTATTAAAAGATATTCCGGACGGAATTTATGTGGCAGACTTAGATGTTTTAATTTTTAAAAACATTGACCCCCTTAAGCCAATATTTTCTTCTCTCGAAAAACTTTACAGGGCTGCAACCAGAAAAGAAGTAAAGAAAATTTTTAATTCGCCTTTGATCGATTTATCAATCTCATATGAAGATATTGGAATAAGTAATCTAAAAAGGATTAACGGAGAATTTAGTCGAAAAATTATAGATTTAACACTCTCAGAAATTAGGAAAAAAAATAAAGACTATGATTTAGGTCTCCACTGTGAAAATGGCAAGGTTAGATTAAGTACAGCAAACGATGTAAAAAATTTGTTATTTATTCTTGATGAGAGGCTCTATGAGGGTGAGTCCTCTGGTCAGAAAAGAATCGCAACGGCAATACGGCCAATTAAAAAGACTCAAAAAACTTAGAAGTAGTTGTCTGACAATTTCAAGTACCCGAAACTCGGTGTTTTAATATTTATTGTTGGACAACCTTAAAGCAATCTCAGCTGGAGTTTTAACGCTTAATTTTTCAGCAATTCTGGCTTTGTGAAATTTCACCGTCCTTTCCGAACACCCGAGACGTTCAGCGATTTGCTTGTAAAGTAAACCTTGCGCAAGGAGCTGAGCAACCTCTCGTTCTCTTTGCGAAAGTGAGCTCGTTGCTTCTCTTTCTGCCTCTTCCTTTTGACTTTTTAGGAAATGGAGTAAGTCACTCTGGCACGCCTGAAAAACTGCTACCTTTAACCTCTGAGGATCAACCGGTTTTAGCATGAAGTCCTGGGCACCGCGTTTCAATGCAAGAACGGCCATATCAACATCTCCGTGCCCAGTGACGAAGATGATAGGAATCTCTCGTTCAAGAATCTCTAACTTTTGCTGAAGCTGCAGACCTGAAAGTCCCGGCATCCGAACATCAAGAATCAGACAACCGATTTGAACGTTTTCAGAAGCAAGGTAATCTTCCGCACTATTAAAGATCCTGCAGTTCCAGCCGGAACAGCGAAGCATAAATTCATAGGATTTCGCGACAGTCTCATCGTCGTCCACAATTCTGACTAAAGACTTTCCCTGAACTAAGCGGAGGACGGATGGATCTATAGGCTCGGAAGAAGGATACATGCGATGACCTCTTTATTGTGCTGACGAATACTGAGCTGACCGCCCCAGCGTTCTACGACTCTTGCCGCAATTGCTAATCCTAGTCCGAGACCGTTGACTTTAGTAGAGTTCTTCACGGCAAACAGATTATTAAAGGATTCTTCATGTTCTAAAAATCCTTCATTGGCGACAGTAATGGCGGCTTCACCGTTTTCGCCGGAGATCTCCAAGGTGATAATCGGTTTCGTTTCTTGGTGCGTTATGGCTTCGGAAGCGTTATTGAGCAAGTTGAGTAAAACAATTTCAAACTGAGTGGGATCAATCCGGACAGAAACCGGAGCGTTGCCTGATGCAACGAGATTAACTTCGTATTTTCCGCCTAACTCTTTATAAGTTTCGAGGATAGACGGAACCGACGAATTCAAATCAACTTCACGAACCTTCGATTCTTTTCCTTTAATCAGTCCTCGCATATGCTCAATAATCGAAGAGGCCCTGATGGACTGCTCATCAACGACCTTGAGCGCTTCCTCCAGAACTTTCGCATCGTAATCCTGAGAATGAAGAATATTTCTGAGTCCTTCGGAGTAGTTTCTGATAACAGTGAGCGGCTGTCTGAGCTCATGCGCGATCATGCTCGAAAGCATGCCGACAAGGTTGATTTTCTCCATGTCATGTAAGTGACGATTCGCGCTGACGGCTGCTTGGTGCTCCGCCATTTTTTCCTTCATCGTTTGTCTCAGACGCTCGGTTTTCCTTTCAACCTGTTGTTTCAAGATGAGGTTGTGAAGGAAAACCGCAATCATCACAACGAAAGCAATGAGAATAAAGCTCCAGTAGTTCCGAATAAATTCTTTCCAGTCCCAGTTTCTCAGATATTCGTAATGTCCGACCTTTAAATTTTTATAGAGATTGTCCAGTTCGGCGAAGTTCCGAGGAACACTCCATTCATTGCCTTGAACGGCAGGAAGGGAAAACAATATTTTGGTGGTTTCTTTTCTGAGTGCTTCAGAAGTGTTCTTGGTTGCGGCAAAAACCCATCCGGGATAAAGTTCGCTCGATCGAATGCAGTATTCATTTGAACTTGTGGGCATAGGCTCGATCACTCTGAATTCATTGCTTTTAATCTGTCCGGAAGACGAGAGTTCCTCGAGAAGGCATGTTCGTACGATCGCAGCCTCACACTTGCCGCCCTTCAGGTCCTCAAGAACTTTTGGCATGGGATAGCCGGAATAGTGAACAGAACTAAAAAATTTATCCGGATCAAAGCCTCTGCGATTGAGCTCACCTAAAGCAATGTATAAACCCCCGTAAGCATTCGGCGCGACGGCGCAGACGCTTTTTCCCTTTAAATCTCGAAGAGAAAAATTATTGTTGTTCTGCTGAGGAACAACAAAAACAGAACCTAATGCTCTATCAGGCCTGCTAAAAAATTGATTGCTTTGAGAGGCAAGGGCAGTAGTATCGAGCTTCTGTCTGCTCGAAACATAGAATCCCGGATTGGAGATAAAGAAATCCAATTTTCCTGCAGCAATGGCTTTCTCTAACCCCGGAAGATCGTAAGTCGAAACCTCTACATTCCTCGGCTTTAATTTGTCCTTGAGTACGGAGGCAGTCTCCGCGTAAAGAACGTTTTCCGCTTCATTGCCTGAAGTGTTGAGAATGCCGAGATGAATGGTCTCCGCATAAAGCTGAGAAGAAAAAAGGAGCAGCGGAATAAACAAAAGCTTGATATTCATAACTGCTCCCAATCGTTCTAATTTATCGTTTCATTAGCAAGTCTATTCGCAATAGAGACGATGTTTGAATAGAAATTACCCGTATGACGATAGAAAATAGCGTCCGCAAGTTGTCTCGTCCATTCCAAGTGCGAAACCGCCTCTCGAAGAAGCCTCATATTCTCTGATTCTCTTAAATCTCCGTCTTCGGCCCTCCGTCTTTCGATCAGCATCCCAATGCAATAATAGATAAAACCGAGATGGTCTTCGGGTTCATTGGATTCCGTGTTCGGCTTCAACCCGCAGGATCTTAATATTCCTCTTAATTCGTCTCTCGGTTCTTGCATGGCTAGTCCTGTTAACCAGACGCTCTCATAAAGAGAAAGACTGGAACCTCCGAGACAAAAGAGAGAACCGTAATCCCGACTGAGTGCTTGCAAATCGAGCTGCTCTGAAAGCTCCTCATACTCCTCTTGAGAAATCAAACCGCACTGCAGGCAATTCTCTAATCCTACCGTTAAGAGCTGAACGTTCTCTGCACTGGGGCCGTTCAAAAAGAGCAGCCCCAGTGTTTTGAAGAAGAGCTCGGAACAATGTTCGGAAGAATGATTCAATTCAACCTCGCTTTGTTTAATGCTCATATCTATTAATTAGAAGAAGAGTTCTCGGGATTCAAAGTAGATGTTCGGTTTCGTACGATCGACATCCTCTTGCTTAAACCCAAGCGCAGTGCGTGTTGCATTGGGATGAAGCCTCAGAATTTCCTCTACGGGAAGAAGCTCTAATGCGCGTCCGGGACACGATGCAACACAGGCGGGTTTGAGTCCTTTCTCTAATCTGTCATAACAAAGATCGCACTTTGTCATCGGAGGTCTGGGGCCGTCTGCCTGCAAGTCCTTATAGTACTGAGGCGCATCCCAAGGACAAGCGGCACGGCAGGCTCCGCAGCTGATGCACTTGGAAGAGTCAACTCGGACGGCTCCGTATTTATCTTCCTTCGTAATGGCTTTGACAGGGCAGACGGGAACACACGCCGGTTCCGAACAATGATTGCAGCCGATCGATACCGGAACAATCGCAATATTCGGAGCTTTTGTACCGAATTCAAAGAACGTCACGCGTCTCCAGTTTTCTTTTGCATCAAATCGGCGAAGGATATCTTTAGAGTGTGCTCCGTTAAGCGTGTCCGGTTGGGCGCCCGCACCCCAGGAGGCCGGGGTGTCAAACGTTCCGGCAGTATCTTCTGTTAATGCTCTGTTGAGATTTGCGTCGCCTCTTTTGCTCTCATTCCATTCTTTGCAGGCGATCACACAGGTTTTGCAGCCCAAGCAGCGCTTCTGATTGAAGAAAAATGCATATTGAGTCATGGTTTATTCCTTATATCTTTGTCGATGAACTTAGGCCGGTTTCTGTTTGCTGACTTCGCAAAGATTTCCGCCCGCTGCAAATCCACCTGACTTGTTTGTCTGCAAGTGAAGCACAGGATCTGCTGCTCCGATATCACGGTCTGTCGTTAATGTGTTGACAGCTCCGCCGACATCTACCGCGACAATGTGTTTCTCGGGTTTCCCGTCGCCGTCTAAATCAAACCATGCTTCGTATTTTTCCGTCGGACTCGGCTGGTACCATGCTCCTTCACCGATCGAAACCACACCCGGCAATTGACGCAAAGTGATCTGCGCCGGAATCTTCATGCATCCCGCATCGTTGTAAACATACACTTCATCTCCGTCGGCAATACCTCGTTTTTGTGCATCTTCAGGGTTGATGAAGACACAATGCGGGAAGGCATCCATCAAAGAAGTCGTGTTGTCAAAAGAGGAGTGGCTTCTGTTGGGCATATGAGGTGTCGTGAACTGCAGACTGTAAGCAATTCCTTTCGCTCCTTTCTTACCTTCAAGCAAATCCTCAATACCTTCCGGCGGTCTGACATACTGCGCACGCGCTGCTTTCTGTTTTAATCGTCCTCTTTCCGCAAGGAAAGGAGAGTAGAAGTTAATCTTGCCGGTATCGGTCGGGAATTCTCCCGGAGCAAATCTGGCCGCGTCGATGACAGAAGTTTCCGGTTTCACAAAGAGCTGAACGTTGCCTTCCTTCTGCATTTCTTCAAAGGTCGGAAGTTTGAATTCAGGATTAAGTTCCTTGTATTTTTCCGGAACCTTTGCGCCCGCCCATTGAATCTTCATAACATCAATGTCGGATTTACCGTCGCGTCCCCAGTTAATGCCGAGACGCTGAGCAATCAATTCATTAATTTGCCAGTCGGTCTTGCATTCGTACATCGGATCAAGAATCTGATTAACGAAATTCGTATCGGTCTTGACTCTGGAGCCGGTAATGAAGCTTTCTTCGAAATGGGTGACAACGGGGAAAATAATATCCGAGTACCTGGCCGTAGTGCTCATGAAGCGGTCATACGTGATGACGGAAGTTAACTTATTCCAGGCTTCTAATTTCGGATTGATGGCAGCACGCTGATTAAAAACGTCACCGCTTCCTGCTCCCTTGATAAACATTTCAAGATGGAGTCTCGGATCTTCTCCTAAATCGATGCCGTTCAAAAGTTTAATGTCTTCTCTTAATTGTTCCGGGGTGCGCGTGTCGCGCCCCGTCATGATGACTTGGCTCGAGACGTGAGTAGAGAACAAAAGCGGTTTGAAGGTTTTGCCGTGTGCCATGCCCGGAGCTTTGCCGAGTTTTACGGACATGCCTTCATTTGGAGACAAAGAACCGATACCGCCGCCGCGAACTGTGGCATTTCCTGTCATGGCTGCTAATGCCAGCATGAGCCAGGTGTAGTACATACCGTTTCCGGTTCTTTGTGCACCACCGGCTGTCCAGGCTGAATAAATACAGGCAGGTTTTGTTTTGCCGTAAGCAATTGCCAGATTCTTAATCGTCTTAGCAGGAACGCCTGAAAGGAGTTCTGCCCATTTCAATACGCCTTCCTCTCCGCCGTGTGCTGCATTCAATTCATCTAAATATTCAACAAAACTTTGTCCCTGAGGAACGGTGAAGCTTTGGCCTTTCCAAGGATGACCGTCAATCGGGCTCTTAGCCGGAGAATTACTGATGACGGAATCTCCGGGGAAGAATCCGAAGGTGTATTCCTTGATATAAGCGGGATTATGCAGATTTCTGCGATAGATCGTGTTGGCCATTGCAGCAAGAATTGCGGAATCCGTTCCGGGTCTCGGAGCAATCCAAGCCGGAACGCCCGGGATTCCTGTTGCCATCGCACCTACCGTACCAGTGTATCTGGTATCAATCACGACAATCGGAATACCTTTCTCTCTTGCTTTTGTCATGATGAAAGGTAAGTGCGGAGATGTGGTTTGAGGATCCGCTGACCAAACAATGATGATTTTGGAGTTCAGCATATCGATTGCGGGATGACCTTTAATGCCTTTTCCCAAAGCGTTATAAAGGCAATCGTTTTGGTTGCCGGCTGAATGGTGACCGTAAGCAGAAAGGCATGGTCCGAGCATATTTAGCGGAGCACAGCCATTGTTCCAAATCGGCAGGTAGCCGAGTTCCTTTTGGCGATCCTGCATTTTACGGATTGCCTCGCATGCTCTGTCTAATGCTTCATCCCAGGAAACGCGTTTGAAGCCGGCTGTGTTTCCTCTTTCAATCGTTTGGATCAGAGGATATTTAAGGCGGTCGGGAGCGTAAAGACGTTTTCTTTCTGCATAGCCTTTCATACAGGCTCGGCGCTGCATCTTTCCGATGGACTCATCGGAAGGAAGGCAGTCTTTGGAAGGGATGTCGCCGGCACTGGTTAAGGCAAGCAGTTTTCCGTCTTTGACGTGTGCTTTGAGCATACATTGTCCGTGACAATGGATCTCGTGATATGTGTTAACAACTTTGACGCCGTCTTCCAGAGCCGGAATCGTTCCGTTGATCAAAGGTGATTTTTGATTGTTAACGGCTTGAGCCCAAGCATTGAAGCTCAACGAAGTTGTAGCAGCGCCCACGGCTGTCGAACCTAAGAAAGTCCGACGTGTAATCTTTTTGGTTGTCATGTGCTCTCCTTATTACTCGAGAAATGAGGTGATGCATCAATTTTGATTTCTTAGGATGAACAGAGGAACTGTCTATTAGTGCAGTTATTCAACTTTGGAATAACGATCTCTTTCCTAATCCTCATTGATCCTTCTTAATCCTCAGCCAACGACCCGTAAGAGTTCAGTCAGGTGGGTAGGGTAAAGAGAGATAAAGGACTGGCAACAAAACATTTGTTTGATGGAAGTTAACCTCTTAATGATTGTCATTCAGGTGGAAATTAGCAAAGTAATTAAATTAAAACTCAAGAGTCTCAACGCTTCTTGTTAAATTTGAAGGCTATTAGAAGTATTGACTTTGATTAGCGTGCTTTCGATAATTGATTTGTTCTAACCAAGGAGAACAAAATGACCCCGATCTCTAAAAGAAGTTTTCTTGTCCGTTCAACAGCAATGGCATGCAGCCTTCCGGCTTTTGCTTCCGAACCGGATAACAAGTTTGATGAATCTGCCGATGTAGTAGTGGTCGGATTAGGTGGTGCCGGAGCAGCTGCAGCAATAACTGCTGCGGACCATAAACCTCTGTAATCATTCTGGAGAAACAACCTTTAGCCACCTTACGTTCCAACACCCGTATGTCCGGTGGTTGGGTCCATTGTCCGGATAAAGACGGAAATAAAGAAGAACTGCGCAAATACTTCAGAGCTTTATTCTCCGCGAAATACGATGACAAACCGGCGGTCGGAGAAGAAGACGACATCTCCAACGGGATGGCGGAATATTGGGTTGAATACACTCCTAATCTGATGGACTGGCTTAAATCTCTTGATCCTGAACTTACAGGTCAAAAATTTAGCGGACCGGCTCAATAGGTCAACTTTCCCGGAGCCAAAACCAGTTCATATGCTTCTTATCACTTAATGTATCCCGCTCGGATGGGCAAAACGTCTAGCTATAACGGCCCCAAGAGTGAAGCGACAGAAGGAGAGGCTCTTTGGCGCGCATTAGAAAAAAGCATTCAAGATAGAAGCGGCCTGATTAAAGTCATTGATAACGCTCCTGCAGTTTCTTTAATTCTCAATAAAGAGGGCCATGTCGTAGGTGTAGTAGCAAAGAAAGACGGTAAAGACATTCGTATTCAAGCTAAGGAAGGTGTGATCCTTGCGTCCGGAGGTTATGAGTACAGTGCTGAAATGCGCAAAGCATTTTTGCCAGAGCCTTCTGTCGGAGGTTTTGCGTTCTATGAGACTCCTTACAACGAAGGCGAGGGCATCCGTATAGGCATAAAAGCAGGAGCATCTTTATCTAAGGTTTCTACTTGTGCAGCCCGAATGATCTGGGGTCCTCCGTATACCACAACGGAATGCGCTTAGGTGTCACGACAGTGGGAGTCGGAGCTCTGGGTTCCTTTGTTGTTAATGCTCTGGGAGATCGATTCATTGCTGAGAACAAGATCATGGGCGGAATTACGAATAACAGCGTCTATGGAAAAGCCGCCGAACAAATCTATACACGATGACATACGACAATATGCCGGCGTGGCAGATTTTTGAAGAGAAGATATTTAAATCTCGCCCATTGGCAAACCTCACTCGTTCGACAGTTGACTACGGTTTTGTGGACTATGGCGCCGCAGATAACACTGATGCCTTAAAGAAGGGATGGATACTAAAAGCAGATTCGATTGAAGAATTAGCCAAGAAGATTGCCGAAACTTCTGTCATTGACGTCCTCCTCGCCATGAATAGCGAGGATTCCATACCACCTCTGCAGCGGCCGTAGCCTAGTGCTGCAGTAGGTTTCTTTGGGTTCCTGCTGACAGCGGCCTTACTGCACCACTCGTTTCACAGGCTAACCGGGCCCGTCCGGCCCTTAATATATTTATCGCTCCGACCTCATCTGCGTTGGAGCGGTAACCGCAGCCAATGCATGCAAAGGTTGCTTGCGATTTTCTATTCTCTGCCGAGACAAGTCCGCACCGCGGACAAGTTCTGCTCGTGTTTCTGGGATCAACTTTTATCAGCTTTCCTCCTCTCTGCTCTAATTTGTAGGAGAGCATCTGGAAAAAACCATACCATCCCTGATCCAAAATGGATCGATTCAGTCCGCTTTTTTGCTTAACGTTTTTGCCCGGGGATTCTTTTGTTCCCCTGGCAGAAGCAGACATATTCGAGACTTTCAGATCCTCGACGCATATGATGCTGTGGTTTTTAGCTATCTTTGTCGAGGTCTTGTGAAGGAAATCTCTTCGGCTGTCAGCTATATAGCGGTGCAATCGAGCGATTTTTCGCTTTGTCTTTCTGCTGTTTCTGCTTCCTTTCTTTTGTCTCGCAAGCTTTCTTTGAAGTTTTGCAAGTTTTTCCTGCTCCTGCTTAAAAGCGTTTAGAGGTTCAACGAAGTCACCGTTTGACATAGTCACAAAACGTTTGACTCCCATGTCTATTCCTATTTCAGAAGGATTCGGAGCAGATGAGACGACTTCATACTCAGTCTGTATGCTGACATCCCATTTCTCCCCGCGTCGGCTGACAGTGACATTCTTTATCGTACCGATGATGTCTCGGCTTTTCCGATATCCCATCCAGCCTATTTTCGGAAGTCTTATCTGTTGTTTAACTTCATCAAGTTCAACGCCCTGAGGAAATCTGATGGAGTCGTGCCGGTACTTTTTCTTGTACTTCGGAACATTTCCTCGTTTCTCGAAAAAATTCGTATAGGCTCTATCTAAATCCTTTAATGATTGCTGAAGCACCTGGCTGTGGCACTTCTTTAAAAAGGGATTCTTTTTTTTCCACCCGGGCAGTCTATTGGCAGCCTCCGAGTATTTGAAAGAGTGCTTGCTGTCTTTCTTATAGAGTGACTTTTCAAGGGACAGGGTGCGGTTATAAACGTAACGAGCGCAGCCACAGAATTGCATCATCAGTTGAATCTGCATTCCATTTGGTCTTAGTTCGAATTTGAAACCGCGCCTAATTAACAATTGTATTCCCCCACTGCGATGACTCATTTTAACGGAGCCAGATGAGTTGCATCATCGGGGAAAACGATACGGCAGAATCTGAGAAAAATTTTAGTAGAAGTATCTCTGATGCTGTAGATCGTATGCGGCAATCCGCCGTTACGAGTTCTCTATTACCATAGACAAAGCGATATCAAAATATGCAGAACCACGACTCTGTGGGGCCCTTATATCACCGTCATGAATGACGGTGTTTTACGGGCTCTGTTGATAAAGGAAGAATGAATCCTCAGAAATTGGCAGAGACATTAAAGCGTTTCAATGAAATGAGCACGGCGGGGAAAGACGAAGACTTCGGACGAAATCCTAAGTCTCTAAAACCTCTTGAGGAAACTGCCTTTTATGCTATTCCGTTGTTTGCCGGTGGATCAAATACCAAAGGCGGCCTGAAGACCAATGCAGAACACCAAGCTCTTGACTGGGATGGAAAGCCGATAAAAGGTCTCTACGCTGCAGGTGAAATTGCCTGTGGTCTAAATAGAGGCGGTGCGATGCTAACCGATGAACTGGTTTTTGGTCAGGTGACAGGAAGGGCTGCTGCAACAAATAAATAAGTTCTTATTATTACAATAAGTTAAGCGCTTCTTTAAACATCCTATAAAGCCCAAACGCTCCGATATATCGAATCATTTATGGAGTTGGCCTGCTTTTACAGCTTAATATCTTTAAATTTAGAGCCCTAAATCTAAGTTTTAATGCGGGCCTTTATTAACATGCTTCTTTTTTAGCATAAGCCGCTGCGTTTTCACCGGCAATTCGTCCGTATGTCAGACCGATAATTGCCGCAAAACCAACCTCATTGGCATAAGCTTCATGCCCTGAAGCTGCACCTGCTGCATAAAGACCTTGGTTAACGAGTCCTTTAGTATCCAGGGTTTCAGCTTTAGTATCCGTCTTAAAGCCGTAAGTGGACTGCATGGACAGTATCACAAGAGCTGCATAGCACGCCGGATTGAGCATCGGGTAAAGAACCTTTCTTCCGAAAGCTTTGCCGTTCTTTAATGAGAGTATCTAGTTCATGGTTCTAACGAGCTCGGCAATTTCAACAGCCGAATGAACGCCGAGTTTTAAGTAAATAGCCCCTCTGTGAACTTGCGCTGTGCGTGTCGTCATTCCTAATTGGTCTGCCACAACTTTGTTCGGAGCACCTGTTGCAAGAAGTTTGGCGACCTCAAGCTCTCTGGGAGTTAATGTCTTTAAATTCTCATTTCGCGCTCTGGCTTCTTGTAAGGCCTGCAGATTGCGGTGACAGAGTTGAACCGCTTTTTCAATACTGGCTAAAAGTTTATCTTGATCCACAGGTTTCGGAAGAAAATCGCAGGCTCCGTTCTTGATGGTATGAACGGCCATTTCAATATCACCGTGGGCAGAGATAAAGATAATGGGAAGATAGCTGGCGATGCTCATAAGTTGTTCTTGGAGCTCTAGGCCCGACATGGAGTTCGGCATTCTTACGTCCAGGATAAGGCAGCCGGGAACTTTCAGATCATCATTGGCAAGAAAAGTGTCTGCATCGTGATAAGCGATTGTGTTCCAGCCTTCGCCTTCGAGCAAGAAGGACAGGGCATCTGTAATAGACGGATCGTCATCCACTATCCGAATAACATCAACGGAGTTCATCTTTCTTTTAATCCTCTATTTCTTGGTGTTCAATAATTCAACCCGTACGGTAATTCCTTTTTCCGGTTCCCTTAAGAATTCGATCTTTCCGCCGTAACTTTCTGCGATTCGGGACACGATAGTAAGCCCCAAGCCGAGACCGTCTTTCTTAGAAGAATTAAAAGGCGTGCAGAGTTTGGCAAAAGTTTCATCATCTAACGAAGGTCCGTTGTCTGTCACCTCAATGGCAATACCTTGGCAAGGAGCATGGGAAATGGACTTGGCCTTTAACCACACACTTCTTTCACTTTCTGGAAAAACCGAAACGGCATCGACCGCATTTTTTAAAAGGTTTAAAACAATGATTTCAACTTCCAACGGATCTGCCTCCAAAGTCAGATCCGGCTCGATCGAAGTTTGAATGGGATTATTTCTGTCGCTAAAATTAGCTCCGACAAAGTTTTGAACAGCATCGTCAATGACTTGGCTGATATTGATCATTTTTCGGATGGCGGTTTTCTTTCCGTAACTTCTGACGTAATTAACAATCTCGCTCGATTTCTTATTAAGACCGGATACCTTCTCTAAGGTTTGAATAAGAAGCTGCGTGTCCGGAGTGCCTTTTTTCAATCGGGAAATAAGGCTGTCAACGTAGAATCCTATCGCAGCCATGGGTTGCTTAAGTTCATGGGCAAACATAGAGGACATCTGCTGAACAACACTCATACGTTCAAGGGATTCAATCCTCGCAGTTTTACTTCTGGCTTCCTTCTTGGCTCGCCTTTCTTCTTCCAAAGACTTGTTGAGCATCTCAGTCCTAATCCTGACTAAGGTATTGACGCGGACTGAGTGGTAGATCAGAGCGACTAATCCGACAAGAAAGGCGATGATAAAGGTCTTGTATTCTTCCCAGATCTTCTTAACGGTCCATTCTCTTAGGTAGCTGTAAGGACCATACCGAGTCAATTTGAATAAGGTATCTAAAGAATGAAAATCCGTCGCAATAGTCCAATAAAACCCTTCCTTCTCTGTTTTCGGCATTGAGAATAATAACTTTGCCACCTTCAGCGCTGCTTCAGGGCTAGCTTTAGGCGTGACGGCAAATGTGTGTCCCGGATAAGTTTCCGTGGAGTGCTTACATTGCAGTGCATCTTGAGGCTTTAGATTTATCGGCTTAATTTTCTCTAAGTCGGGGTGTTTTGAGGTCATGAGGCTTTCGTAATAACAAGCCCAAAGAAAACCCACATCAGCTTTTCCGTCAACCACTTCCTTTACAACCTTGTGCATGGGATAGCCTGTGTACTTAATCTCTGAAAAGAATCGGTCTGGGTCATAGCCATGGGCAGCTATTTCTCCTAACCCCATAATCAAGCCGGTGATGGAAAGAGGTCGTGTACCGACAGCGATTTTCCCTTTTAAGTCCGATAGAATTTGCAAGTCGTTTCTGTCCTTCCTAGCGATTATTAAGGAAGAAGAATTGTGGTTGGGGTCCGGTCCATTGGTGAATGCTGTTGTAGCAATGTCCTTGATACCGAATCTCTCACTGGCACGATAAAGTCCCGCGCTGCATAAGGAGAAATCTATCTCCCCGTCTCTGACGGCGTTGTAGAAATCTTCTACCGAATAATGCTTAATCTTTATCTCGTAGTCCTTGAGATGTTCTTTCAGCCAAAGAATCGTGCTTTTAATGATTTCATTATTGTGATTCCCCTCACTTAATCCTGATACGCCAATAGTGATTTCACTTCCCCAGCAAGGACCGAAACTCTGAAAGAGGATTAAAAAGACGATAAGAAAAAAATGCTGAATTTTCTTCATGGTGAGGGATCAAAGGCTCAACCCTACAATTTTCTAATGAAGATCCTTGCCGTCTCAATAGATAAAAATATCTAGATAACTTTCGATATTTTCCTGTTTTCAGAGAATTGAAAGAATAACAACACATCGAGACAAAAAGATCTTGATAAGTTAATTTCAACCAAGGAGAAAGTAATGAACACTTCTCGTCGTAGTTTTTTTAAAGCCGCTGCCGCCGTTGCTGGAATCGGGATCATGCCGAAGTTCGCGAATGCTTCTGTTCCCCAAAAATGGGATGCAGAATATGATGTCGTCGTCATCGGTTTTGGCGGTGCAGGTGCCAACGCTGCCGTTTCCGCGCACGATAACGGAAGCAAAGTTTTAATCCTTGAAAAGCTCCCGGAACCGGGCGGAAACACTTCGGTTTCTTCCGGCAACTTCCTTTGGTGTAAAGATCCTCAAAAGGTAAGGGCATACTTCACTCGTTTGTTCGATCTTTCGCATTGCGAACTTGATCAGGATCTTTTGCATACCTACACAGATAAGATGCAGGAAACAGTCGATTGGCTGAAAAAATTAGAACCTGAAGCTAACATCCGAGTCGTTAATCGTTCTTCCTTCCCGCATATCCCGGATAACGAAGCGATGTACTGCTGCACTGTCATGGGTGAGAAGGGCTCTGGCGGCGGTCCGAACCTCTTCGGTCTTTATAGAAGAGCAGTAGAAAAGCGCAACATCCCTGTTTGGCTTGGTTCTCCCGCTTTGCAATTGATCATTGATGATGGAGTTGTCAAAGGCGTCGTAGTGCAGAAGGATGGAAAGAAACTAAATGTTCGCGCCGCTCAGGGCGTTGTTTTAAGTTGCGGCGGCTATGAATACGACGAAGAGTCTAAACGCAACTTTAACTTAGGTGATCCTATTCTCACGCTCGGTTGTCCCGGAAACACAGGTGATGGATTGAGGATGGCCGAAGCAGCTGGCGCCGGCATTTGGCACACTTCTGGATTATCTTGCCCGCTTGGCACAAAGGTACCGGGCCATACGGCAAGTCAGGCATTTAATACTAAACAGACGGGTTATATCCTCGTTGACCAAAACGGCAAACGCTTTATCAATGAGAAGCAGATCGAACACCATGCGGGAATCTTGGCTGTCAATTATTTTGACAGCTATGAAATGAAGTACCCCCGTATTCCTTGCTATGCCATTTTTGACGCAAACAGTAAAGAAGACGGTGCGTTTGCCCCGAGTTATGGTTCCGGCTGGCTGCGCCATAGAGAAAAATGGAATTGGTCTAGAAGCAACGATAAAGAAATTGAAGCCGGCATCGTTAAAGTGGGTCAGAACATACAGGAACTTGCTGAGAAGATTGGTGTCGATGCCAAGAATCTGCAGGCTACGATCGGCCAGTGGAACAGTGACTTGAAAGGACCGGAGAAAAAAGACTCTCTGTTTGGACGTACGCTTGAAGGTCACGTCGGCCAAGTATGGCCGCACGGCGCAAGCAAGAAACAATCTTCTCCTTTAGACAAACCGCCTTATTACGCGATTGAGTTGTTCCCGGCTATCCTGAATACTCAGGGCGGACCTCGCCACAACAGTAAATCTCAGGTTCTTAATCCTTTTGGACAACCGATTCCTCGTCTTTACGTTGCCGGTGAGCTTGGCAGCTTCTGGGGGTTCATCTATCAAGGCTGCGGAAACAACGCCGAAGCACTTATTTTCGGACGAATTGCCGGAGAGGAAGCTTCTAAGGAAAAGAGATGGAGCTAATAAGATCAGTTTGCTTAATAGCGATTTTTGTCTTGGCTTCAGCAGGCTCAGCTAATGCACAGCTTCTAGGAGATACCCATATGAAGCTGCCCAACGCAAATTGTGCGCTCTGCCATTCTGAAACGCCACCTTCGGAAAGACCGAAAGAACAGGTTTGTGTGAAATGTCATGGAGATCTTAAAACTTTAGGGTCTAAACCAATCCCTAAAGGTACAGTGAATCCTCATTTAAACCATGTTGAAGAACTGTATTGCCGAGATTGCCATCATATGCATAAACCTAGTACCTTGTAACAATAATATTTTCGCTTAAAGCTCCGGATACAAATGTCGG
>Rahab_p1__coassemble_1154_pt1 | contig 17779 bp, 17 predicted proteins | sample Rahab_p1__metabat2_high_PE_025 | metagenome-assembled genome bin Rahab_p1 | reverse complement strand
CGAAGAGCGAACTGAGAAGCAATGTACAGGTTTGTATAGCTTCCAGATAACGGTCAATATGGTCTTTCCTTGCAACGAAATTCGAAAGACTGCTTGGGAAGTTTTGAAGAACTTCGACCACGCTCTGATTCTTAGAGAGGATGATCCTTTGCTTCCCGCTATCCTTGCCGTCTACGATGCACAAGGCATTCGAAACGGAGCTCCCTCCAACAGAATGAAGGGTGCTCCAGTTAAGACAGACCTCATTACCTGTTATCCCGATTGCCGTCTTGTCGTTACAAAGGAAACGCTCACCACGGAAGGAATGATCAAGATCGCTTACGATCTGCTGAAAGACAAACTCAACATTGCCAAAATCACTTTCACGAGCGGTGTAAATGCAGCTTCTCAGGAATATAAACCTCAAGGAACTGTGGACCGCTGTCCTCTCTGCGGTATCGCGTTAGATGAGAACGGCGTATGCCCGAAGTGCGGTTACCGCAAATAGGACGATAACCTTTTGACAAGTAGCCTCTCCCAAGGGGTTAAAAAATCTCAGCAGGGTTTCTCTCAGAAGGAAAACCTGCTGTTTCTCTTGCAGCCGGTTATTTCAAATCACGCGCAACAATATACACTTCTGCCGAAGAACTTCTGGAGGCCTCGGGCTTTCGCACGAAAACCTTTCTAAAAGTTTTTTTGCAAGCTTCAACGTACTGAGAATAGCCGCTCCCCTGAAACACCTTGCAAACAAAAGAACCGTTCTTCTTGAGGTTCTCTTTAGCGAAATCCAAGGCCAGTTCATTCAAGAGCAGGCAGCGGGCAGCGTCGGCCGCGGCAACACCGGACAAGTTCGGGGCCATATCGGAGAGAACAACGTCGACCTTCTCCCCTTCCAAGAGATCGGTTAGCTTGTCTGCGACTTCCTGCTCTCGGAAGTCGCCCTGCAGGAAATGGACACCTTCAATCGGCTCCATCGGCAGGATATCCATGGCGATAACTTTGCCGTCGATTTTCCCGTCCTTATCGGTCAGACGCTCTTTAACAATTTGGGTCCAGGATCCGGGCGCAGCGCCTAAATCGACAACACTCATACCGGGTTTGATGATTTTATCTTTATCATCAATCTCCATGAGCTTGTAAACCGAACGGGCTCGGTAACCTTCCTGAACACTTTTCTTAACAAAAGGATCGGTCAGGTGACGCTTAATCCAAGCAGGATTAGAGCGAAGTTTCTTTTCAGATACCGGCATAGGCTTACACTTTCAAAAAAATCAAATAAGGAGTTAATGATGTCACAATTAGTGCTCGATCGTAACGCTCGCCTCTTACTTCAGGCAAAAGCACATCACCTCGATCCGGTGGTTCTGCTCGGCGGTAACGGTCTTACAGAAGCCGTGATTAAGGAAGTGGACCGCGCCTTAACCGCTCACGGCCTGATCAAAGTCAAAGTCCCGAGCGACGACAGAGAAGAACGCACGGCCATTTTTGAAGAACTGGCCGACAAACTCGGCGCCGCCAAGATTACCCAGATCGGCAAGCTTTTGGTCTTGTTCCGTCCGATTCCTGAAAAGGAAGAAACCGAAGAAGCTCCGAAGGTTAAGAAAGCTGCTCCGGCTGCCGCTCGTAAGACCGGCGCCAAGGCCCGCAATAATCGCAAACGCCTCACGGAAATGATTCAGAACAAGAACAAGGAAGCTAAGAGCCTTCCCTGGGCTAAAACCGTGAAGAAAGGCAAGACACCGAAGGGCCAAGTAAAAGCAGTGGGAGCCAAAGGCAAGACCCTGGGCTCCCGCTTAGCGAGCAAAAATAAAGGCCTCTCCGAAGAGTAAAGCCTTTATCAGTGCATCAAATTAGATGTATTGAACCGAAATAATTTCGTATTCAGACAGGCCCCCCGGGGCCTGTACTTCTACCTCATCCCCTTCAGACTTGCCGATTAAGGCACGAGCCATCGGGCTGGCAACGGAAATACGGCCGAGCTTGGTGTCGCTTTCGTCATTGCCCACGATCTGAACGGTCTGGCGATTACCGGTTTCGACGTCTTCAATCGTCACGGTCGCGCTGAACACAACCTTCCCGTTGTCCGGCAGGGTTGTCGGATCAATCACCTGGAACTGAGCAATTTTGCTCTCGAGCTCTAAAATTCGACCTTCAATAAAGGCCTGAGACTCTCTGGCTGCATCATATTCGGCATTTTCAGAAAGGTCTCCCTTTTCACGTGCTTCGGCAATCGCCTGAACAACGGCAGGTCTGTCCTGCGTCTTCAAACGCTGAAGCTCGTCTTTCAACATCTTTGCCCCGCGGGCGGTAATAGGTATAGGCATTTTCTAAAAATCTAAAGGCGGTCGTGGACCGCCTGTTTATGAATGAATGCGTTAATCATAGCGCATTCAGTTTGGAGGATTTCTTCCTTGCTCCTGATGCGGGTCGTGTGTCCCGCTTTTTGGTGTAAGGAAACTCTTCCGATGATTAAGCCAGAGAAGAGACCAACACAGCCTTGATCGTGTGGAGACGGTTCCCGGCCTGCTGGAACACAATGGAAGCCGGAGATTCAAATACTTCTTCTGTCACCTCCACACCGCCCGCGAGTTCGGGATGCGCTTTGATGACGGCTTCACCGACCTTAGTTTCCATGTTGTGATAAGCGGGCAGACAGTGCATGAACTTCACGTCGGGATTGCCGGAAGCTTCCATGAGTTTCTTGTTGACCTGATATGGAAGAAGCGCAGCGATACGTTCGTCCCAAACTTCTTTGGGCTCGCCCATCGAGACCCAAATATCTGTATGGATGAAATCAACGCCTTTGACCGCGGCTTCCGGGTCATCGGTAATCGTGATCTTAGCGCCGGAAGCCTTAGCGAATTCACGGCACATATCGATGAGTTCCTGAGAGGGCCAGTATTCCTTCGGGGCACCGATACGAACATCCATACCCATCTTCGCACCGACGAGCAGCAGGGAGTTGCCGGTATTGAAGCGAGCGTCTCCGACATAGGCATAGGAGATGTCTTTCCAGCGTTTGCCGCTGGCTTCCTTCATGGTGAGCAGATCGCAGAGCATCTGAGTTGGGTGCCATTCATCTGTCAGGCCGTTAAAGACCGGGACACCGGCGTATTCTGCCAGCTCTTCAACGGTTTCCTGCTTAAAGCCGCGGAACTCGATGCCGTCATACATAGAACCTAAGACGCGGGCGGAATCCTTGATGCTTTCTTTATGACCGATCTGGGAGACGGACGGGTCAAAGAAAGTCGTGTTGGCGCCCTGATCATAGGCCGCTACTTCAAAAGCAGAACGAGTACGGGTAGAAGTTTTTTCGAAAATCAGAGCGATGCTCTTTCCGCAAAGCAGCGGACGTTCCGTACCAGCTCTTTTGGCCTTCTTCAGGTCTTCAGCCAATGACACCAAGTAATCAATCTCGTCAGGTGTATGGTTGACAAGACTCAGTAAGGAACGGTTTTTCAAATTAATGGGCATATTGTCTCCCGGTTAACTGCGCCCTCTTGAATTAAGAGGGCGCTCATACGAATGAAATCAATGCTGAAGATGTTTATGCAGTTCTTGCTGTGCATAAACTTCCGTGTCCTTCATGTGGCGAATGCCTTCGATCACCGCCAAAGCGTTTGCCATCGCAGTGTAGAAGGTCACATGGTTGGCCAAAGAAGCGATACGGATCGCAGAAGCATCGGCAATTTCGGAACGGCTTTCGGCAGCGACGGCGATCACCAGCTGGATGTTGCCGTTCTTCAGTTCGTCCACAATGTTCGGACGGCCTTCGGAAACCTTGTTCACCACATCGCATCTGTAGCCCGCTTCGCGAATGACTTTAGCGGTACCGCGTGTCGCCACGAGCTGATAGCCTGCTTCCGTGAAGTTCTTAGCGAGCTGCGGCAGACGAGGCTTGTCTTCTTCCTTAACGGAAATGAAGACGCGGCCGGACTTCGGAATCGCTGAGTCCGCACCTAACTGGCTCTTAAACAGAGCTTCGCCGAAGCTGCGGCCGACACCCATGACCTCGCCGGTGGAACGCATTTCCGGTCCGAGCACCGGGTCAACGCCCAAGAACTTAGCAAACGGGAAAACAGCTTCCTTAACGCTGTAGTGATCGAGATCCACTTCAACCGGCTGCTTCTGATCTTCCAGGCTCTGGCCGACCATGCAGCGGGCGGCAATCTTCGCGAGCTGCTGTCCGGTGGACTTAGAAACAAACGGAACGGTTCTGGAAGCACGCGGATTGACTTCGAGCACGAAGATTTCCGGATGATCGGAGAATGCGTGCTGAATCGCGAACTGAACATTCATCAGACCGACGACGTTTAAAGCACGAGCCATTTCGCGGGTCTGGCGCTTAACTTCTTCGACCAAGGCCGGATCCAGCGAGTACGGAGGAATCGAGCATGCAGAGTCACCGGAGTGGACACCGGCCTGTTCGATGTGCTGCATCACGCCGCCGATTCTGACTTCTTTGCCGTCGGAGACGGCATCGACGTCCATTTCTACGGCGTCATCCAGGAAGCGGTCCAAAAGTACCGGAGAATCGAAGGAAACCTTGATGGCTTCGCGCATGTAGCGTTCGAGTTCGCTTCTGTCGTGCACGATATCCATGGCGCGGCCGCCGAGCACATAGCTCGGACGAACCACCAGCGGATAGCCGATTTCGTCAGCCAAACGAATGGCCTCTTCTTCGGTACGAGCAGTTCTGTTGGGCGGCTGATGAAGACCCAGGTTCTGCAGCAGATGCTGGAAGCGTTCACGGTCTTCAGCTGCGTCGATAGAGTCAGGCGTCGTACCGATGATGTTGACACCGTTGGCCTCCAAAGCACGAGCGAGTTTGAGCGGGGTTTGACCGCCGTACTGAACGATAACGCCTTCGGGTTTTTCGACATCGATGATTTCGAGCACGTCTTCGAGTGTCACCGGTTCGAAATACAGTCTGTCGCTGGTGTCGTAGTCGGTTGAAACCGTTTCCGGGTTGCAGTTAACCATGATGGTTTCGTAACCGTCTTCGCGCAGCGCCATAGAAGCATGGACGCAGCAGTAATCAAACTCGATACCCTGACCGATACGGTTCGGACCGCCGCCCAAGATCATGATCTTGCGGCGATCGGAAGGATTGACTTCGGATTCTTCCTCGTAGGTCGAATACATGTAAGCCGTATCTGTCGGGAACTCCCCTGCACAGGTATCCACGCGCTTGTAAACCGGGCGAATTCCGAGTTCATGACGACGGGCTCGAACCTGATCTTCTTTGACCTTCAGAAGCTTAGCCAGACGGCGATCGGAGAAGCCTTTCTCTTTGAGGAAAAGCATTTCTTCCTTAGAGAGCTCGGGCAGGCTGTACTCTTTGAGGCGGTTTTCAATATCAACGAGTTCTTTGACTTGAACGAGGAACCAAGGATCGATCTTGGTAGCACGATGAGCTTCTTTGACGCTGTAGCCCAAACGGAACGCATCCGCCAGGTACCAAAGACGATCGGGGCCCGGTTCGCTGATTTCGTGGTGAATCGTGGCGCGATCGGTAGAGATTTCATTTAAGCCGTCTTTACCGGTTTCCAGACCGCGAAGGGCTTTCTGAAGAGCTTCCTGGAAAGTGCGGCCGATGGCCATCACTTCACCGACGGATTTCATCTGAGTCGTCAGACGCTTATCGGCTTTCGGGAATTTCTCAAAAGCAAAGCGCGGTGTCTTCACGACAACGTAGTCGATGGTCGGTTCGAAGGAGGCCGGAGTACGGCCGCCCGTGATTTCGTTCTTAAGTTCGTCGAGCGTGTAGCCCACAGCCAGCTTGGCCGCCACTTTGGCTATCGGGAAGCCGGTAGCTTTAGAGGCAAGAGCGGAAGAGCGGGAAACACGCGGGTTCATTTCAATAACGACCAGACGTCCGTCTTTCGGGTTCACTGCGAACTGAACGTTGGATCCGCCGGTGTCGACACCGATCTCACGCAGAATTGCGATGGAGGCATCACGCATGATCTGATATTCCTTATCAGTCAGCGTCTGAGCCGGCGCCACGGTGATGGAGTCCCCGGTGTGGACGCCCATCGGGTCGAAGTTTTCGATGGAGCAGACGATGATGCAGTTGTCCTTGCTGTCGCGGACAACTTCCATTTCGTATTCTTTCCAGCCGAGCAAGGACTCCTCAATCAAGAGTTCGTGTGTCGGAGAGAGTTCGAGGCCGCGGGTACAAATCTGGATGAATTCTTCCATGTTGTACGCAATACCGCCACCGGAGCCGCCGAGCGTGAAACTCGGACGAATAATGGCTGGGAAGCCGATCTTAGCCTGGACCTTTAAAGCGTCGTCTAAAGAATATGCAATGCCGGAGCGAGCGCTGCTCAGTCCGATCTTGTCCATTGCTTCTTTGAATTTGAGACGATCTTCGGCTTTTTCGATCGCTTCGGGAGAAGCGCCGATCAGCTCGATATTGTATTTTTCGAGCACGCCGCTCTTAGCAAGTTCCATGGCGCAGTTCAGTGCTGTCTGACCGCCCATGGTCGGGAGAATGGCATCCGGTCTTTCTTTTGCAATGATGCGTTCGACCACTTCTTTAGTGATCGGTTCAATGTACGTTACATCCGCTGTCTGCGGGTCGGTCATGATGGTCGCCGGATTGCTGTTGACCAAAATAACCTTATAGCCTTCCTCGCGGAGAGCTTTACAGGCCTGTGCACCGGAGTAATCGAACTCACAGGCTTGTCCGATGACAATCGGACCGGCTCCGATGATCAGAACCGATTTAATGTCAGTGCGCTTAGGCATGATTTCTTATTCCTTGGATGGATTGGGTTCAGCCATACCGGCTTCGATCAACTCGATGAGGATGTGGATCACCTTGATGTGCAGTTCCTGCACACGGTCGGCAAAACGACCGGCAGGCGTAACGATGGCCACATCTGCAAGTTCGCAAATCGGAGTATTCGGTTTGCCGGTGAGAGCAACAACTTTGATTCCTTTCGCTTTTGCCGCCTGAGCTGCTTTGACGATGTTCTTGCTGGTGCCGCTTGTCGTAATACCAAGCAAGACGTCCCCTTCTCTACCCACTCCTTCAACAAAGCGGGAGAAAACGTATTCATAGCCGTAATCGTTTGCCACGCACGACATATGAGAGGGATCTGCCAGCGACATTGCCGCGTAGGCAGGACGGTCTTGTCTGAAGCGGCCGGAGAGTTCTTCGGCAAAGTGCATCGCGTCGCATAAAGAGCCGCCGTTGCCGCAGGACATAACTTTGCCGTTCTGCTTCATGGAGGCGACCATGAGGTCAGCCGCTTCGACGACCTTGCGGAGCATTTCCTCGTTGGAAAGCAGGTTGTCTAAACCGCTGCGGGCTTCTTGGAGCGCTGCTCTGACTGTCTGAACTTTATCTGTCATAAAGACTCTTTGTACTTCTGAATATTGGCAATGAAACGATCAAACAGCGGCTGAATGTCGTGCGGACCGGGGCTGGCTTCCGGGTGTCCCTGGAAGCAGAAGACCGGAGCATCTTTCATTTCGAAGCCCTGAAGAGAACCGTCAAACAGCGACTTGTGCGTAACTTGAACATTCTCCGGCAGGCTTGCTTCATCAACCATAAAGCCATGGTTCTGACTTGTGATGTAAACACGCTTCGATGCCAAATCCACCACCGGGTGGTTAGCGCCGTGATGACCGAACTTCATCTTGAGGGTCTTTCCGCCGACAGCCAAACCAAGGATCTGATGGCCCAAGCAGATGCCGAAGAGAGGAATCTTGGCATCGATGGCTTTCTTGGCTACTTCAATCGCGAAGTCGCAGGGTTCCGGGTCTCCGGGACCGTTGGAAAGGAAGATACCGTCCGGATGAAGCGCCATGGCTTCTTCAAACGTTGTGCGCGCCGGAACAACATGAACGTGAATACCTCGATCGGCCATTAAGCGAAGGATGTTTTCTTTTACGCCGAAGTCCCAAGCGACCACGCTGTAGGGATAGTCTTCAGGCTGGAACGAACCGGGACGGCCGAGGCCATTGTCCATACGCCAAGTACCTTCGCCCCATTCGTAGCGATATGTCGTGCTGACTTTAGAAGCCAGTTCCTGGCCGACCATTCGAGGTGCTTCTGCAGCAGTTTTAGCCGCAACAGCGATTTCATGATCAGTGAGTTTGCCTTCGGCGGCAGCAACAATGCAGCCCGTCTGGGCGCCTGTTGTACGCAGAATGCGTGTCAGTCGTCGAGTGTCCACTTCGGCCAGTGCGACGATGCCGTTTTGTTTGAGATATTCCGTCAGGCTTCGCTGGCCTCGCCAATTGGAGACCACGGGAGACTCGCTGCGGATGACGAGGCCTGCCACATGAACATCTGAAGATTCCACATCGTCTTGGTTTACGCCGACATTGCCGATGTGAGGATAGGTAAGAGTAACGATTTGTCCTGTATAGGAAGGATCCGTGAGGATCTCTTGATAGCCCGTCATTGCCGTATTAAAAACGACTTCGCCCACGGCCATGCCGGAAACGCCGATAGATCGGCCTTTAAAAACAGCTCCGTCCGCAAGCACTAATGCTGCTTCAGGTCGGGCGTCATTAATAAGATGATTATGCACTATGACTCCGTATCGCCATCGAGACGCCGTTTCGGTCCCGATCGCAGTTAGAAAAAAGCTCGACTAAAGTTGAGTTTGAGACCGAGCGAAATTGATTATATCAACAGGTATTTAGCGGACTTGAAAGATGAAATACTGTTTTTAGATATAGAGGAAAGTTCCTAGATGACGCAATTTTTAGTTTGTTTTTAAGGGAGTTTTTCTATAATTTTGAAGGCACGTTGAAAGGCGAAAAAAAATTAGGCCTGAACGATCTTCTCTGCGGCCTTAGGCTCAACCCGAGGAAACAAGCCCCAGGGCCTCTTGCTGTGGTCTTACCGGTTGTTTTAATTGCGAGCCCCTATTAATAACTTTGCTTTTCGAACCTGTCTTGGATCTTTGACGCACTCGGCACAAGCCGAGTGCGTTGGAGCCAAGAAGTTACGTTTCACTTTTGTTTTCATAGGCCCACAGGCGTGTCTCAACAAAGCTAGAGCAATTCCCGATTGTGGACAAAATATCCAAACCATCACATCCTCAAGATTTAGAATTGGAAAATTTGAACCAACGCAGCAACAATATGAATCAGCTCGAACAATTAGCATCCCTAACAACCATTGTGGCTGATACCGGGGACATCGCGTCTATTGCAAAAATCCAACCACAGGACGCAACAACCAATCCGTCTCTTATCCTAAAAGCTTCTAAAGATCCCGCTTACCGGGCTTTTTTAACGGAAGCTGTTGAAAATTCCGTCTCCTTAGAAGACGCTGCAGACCGCGTTCTGGTGAACTTCGGTGCTGAGATTCTTAAACACGTCAAGGGCCGTGTCTCTACCGAAGTTGATGCCCGCCTCTCCTTTGATGTGGAAAAAACGATCGCCAAAGCACGTCGTTTAATCGAACTTTATGAAGAAAAAGGCATCGACAGAGAACGGGTTTTGATCAAAATCGCCGCAACATGGGAAGGCGTTCAAGCCGCTCGCGTGTTGGAAAAAGAAAACATTCACTGCAACCTGACGCTTATCTTCTCCGTTGCTCAGGCAGAAATCGCAGCAAATGCCGGTGTTACTCTGATCTCTCCTTTCGTCGGCAGAATCTATGACTGGTTCAAGAAAAAAGCCAGCGCCGATTGGAATGAAGAAGCAAACGCCGGAGAAAACGATCCCGGTGTCCAGTCTGTCAGAAAGATCTTCGAACGTCTCAAAGGTTTGGGCGCAAAGACCCAGATCATGGGCGCAAGTTTCCGCAATAAAGGCCAAATCGTGGCACTTGCCGGATGCGACCTTCTGACAATTTCTCCTAAACTGATCGAAGAACTCTCGAACGCCGAAGAAAAATTCGAACAGAAACTCGACGTTGCTAAGGTCACTCCGATTCGCGCTGAACCTCTGACGGAAGCTCAATGGAGATTCGCAATGTGCGAGGACGAGATGGCTTCTTATAAGTTAGACGAAGGTATTAGAGCATTCGTAAAAGATACACTCACGCTCAAGGAGACACTACGCCAAATGCGTACCGAGACAGGTAAGATTTGGCCGCAGGATTAATTGCAGAACTTATTTTTAAAAGAGTCGCTAAATGACAAACCAATCTTTTAAACCGAGAAATGCAGGCTCGCTCTTTTTGGTATCCGCTCCGAGCGGCGCCGGAAAGTCTTCGCTGGTCAATGCACTCCTTGCAAAAATTCCGGGCATCGCACTTTCTATCTCTACGACAACCCGCGCCCCTCGTCCGGGTGAAGTCAACGGACGCGAGTACCACTTCACAACAGTTGATGAATTCATCGCTGCCCGCGAAAGAGGTGAGTTCTTAGAATCCGCAGAAGTTCACGGAAACTACTACGGAACCTCCAAGAAGTGGATTGAGGACACAATGGCCAAAGGCGGTGATGTTCTTCTTGAAATTGACTGGCAGGGTGCCCGTCAAGTGAGAGAACATTTCCCCGAAGCTGTAAGCATTTTTATCCTGCCCCCTTCCATTCAAGCCTTAGAAGACAGGCTTCATAAACGCGGACAAGACTCGGAGCAGACCATTACGAGACGTCTTTTGGGCGCCGGAGCCGAAATGGCTCATGCAAGCGAATTTGACTTCGTTATAATTAATTCAGTTTTTGAAAATGCGCTGGATGAATTCTGCGCAATCGTGACCGCAAGCCGTCTCCGTTTTGATAAACAGGCGGCTCGTTGTCGTGACATTTTTATTCAGCTCGGAATCCCGAACTGAATTTGATAGGTTAGATCAATGGCACGTATTACAGTTGAAGATTGTTTAAAAAAGATCCCGAACCGTTTCCAGATGGTTCTCGTAGCATCTGTCCGCGCTCGTCAGCTTTCTCAGGGTCATACCCCAAAAATTGAGTGTAAAGATAAAGCGACAGTCGCCGCTCTCCGTGAAATTGCTGAGGGCGTTACAGGCTTAGAAATGCTCAACGGTATAAGATAATAGAAGTTATCTGCACAGTCGGGGTTCGGCTCGCAGCCGGACTCCTTTTTGTTTTTTGTTGAAGCGCAGAAGAAAACAAAGAATAAGACCTCAGCTAGGAGAGCAACCATGGCCCCGAATACCGCACCTGCAGGAAAAAGCTACGCACAAAAAGCCGCAGACTTATTCATGTCAGCCGTCGGCATGAAATCGGCGCCTAAGCCGGAACCCAAAGAAGACGTCTTTGCTCAGGAAAAACTTAATCCTGTTGCATCTGCCAATCTCCTAGCAGAACGCTGCCGCCAATATCTTTCAAACAGTGATGTCCAAAAGATTCGTGAAGCATTCCGGTATGCAGACCAGGCGCATTTAGGTCAATTCCGTAATTCCGGCGCTCCCTACATTACTCATCCGATAGCAGTTGCTGAAATCCTCGCCTCTTGGCACATGGACGCAGAAACCATTGAGGCCGGTCTCATGCACGATGTCTTAGAAGACACGGGCATTACCAAGATCGAAATGAGCGAAAAATTCGGAGTGAAAGTAGCTGAGCTTGTCGACGGCGTATCAAAGCTGGACAAGCTCAAATTTTCTTCCAATGAAGAAGCTCAGGCGGAAAGCTTCCACAAGATGCTGCTTGCAATGTCCCGCGATGTTCGCGTCATCCTAATCAAGCTTGCCGACCGCCTGCATAACATGCGCACCTTAGGTGCCGTCAAGCCGCACAAAAAGTTCCATATTGCTAAAGAGACCATGGATATTTACGCTCCGATTGCGAGCCGCCTCGGTCTCTTTTCTGTTTACAGAGAGCTCTCTGACATGAGCTTCTCTTACATGTACCCGATTCGCTACCGAGTTCTTGAAAAGAAAGTCGCCGAATCTCGTATGCGTAAGAAAAACGCTTTGGATCAGATTTATCACGAGACTTCAGATCGTCTGGCCGCCCGCAAAATCCGCGGGGACGTCCAGGGCAAAAACAAGTCGCTCTGGCGCATCTACTCAAAGATGAAAGAGCGCAAAATCCGTTTCAGCGAAGTGCTCGACGTTCACAGCTTCCGTGTTTTAGTGCCGACGAGAGACGACTGCTACCGAGCTTTGGGCATCATCCATGAGCTCTACAAACCGGTTCCGGGTCGTTTCAAAGACTTCGTGGCGATTCCGAAAGCGAACGGTTACCAGAGTCTGCATACGACCGTTATCGGCCCAGGCGGCCTCATGGTCGAGTTCCAGATTCGTACCGAAGAAATGCACCACATCTGTGAGGACGGTATTACAGCGCACTGGCTTTACCGCGACCGCAACACATCCGACCAGCTGCAGCGCAATACGATGGACTGGCTCAACGGCCTGTTGGAAATTCAGAAACAGAGCGGTACTTCTCTGGAGTTCATGGAAAATATCAAGGTCGATATCTTCCCGGATCGCGTTTACGTTTTCTCCCCGCGCGGCAGAATTATTCAGCTGCCCAAGGGCTCCACTGCCGTGGACTTTGCTTATCAGATCCATACCGACCTCGGCAACTGCACTATCGGCTGCGAGATCAACGGTGAACCGGCGCCGCTCACGCGCGAACTGAGGAACGGTGAGATGATCAACATCATCAAAGGCGATAAACCGACACCTAATCCTTCTTGGCTTGCCAGCGTTCGTACCGGTAAAGCCAGAGCAGAAATCCGTCAGTACATGCGCTCCCTCTCTGAGGAAGGTAAGATCGAACTCGGTGCCAAACTGCTGGAACGCTCCTCTAAGACCCACCATCTGCCCTACTCCAAAGTCACAGACGAAGACTGGAGCCGCGTCTGCAAATCCAACGGTTTTGCAGATAAAAACGCCGTATTGGACGCGATCGGCGCGGGCCAAAAAGACTCTCTCCTTCTCCTGCATCAGCTCACGGCTCCCTACACACTTAAGGGCAATGAAGAAATCACCGTCGCTGAGAAAGTTCAGGAACCCGTTTTAGACCTTAAAGGTCAGACTTGCAAACTTGCTCCCTGCTGCACGCCGGCAATGGACGATGTCATCATCGGCCATTACATCGCAGGCACCAATACGCTTCATGTCCACCGTAAAGACTGCAGCCACGTCCAGCGCGGAATGCGAGCTGATCCTGAGACCTGGCGCGACCTGCAGTGGAATCCCAAGTACAAAGGCGGCTATCCGGTCAAACTCGATATCGAACTAACCAATACTCATGCCACACTTGAAAGGCTGACCAGCATGATCGCTCAGCAGCACTCGAGCGTCACCGGCTTTGCCATGAGCCAGCAAAACGGCGTGGATAAGGTTGAGCTCACAATCCTGGTGAGCGACACGAAACATCTGCAGAAGATCATCAACGCCATTCGTACTATTGATACCGTCCGACTCGTCAGGCGTCACTTAGAAAGCACGCCGGCGATGAAACCTGTAGACGTAGAAGTCGACGAATAATTTTTGTACTTCTCAACGGCAAAACCCGAGCGATTGCCCGGGTTTTGCCGTCTCTGAAAAGGCTATCGCCTCTTTAACTTGTCGGCTTAGTACTGATCAAAAATCTTCTGGATTTCTTTAGGGTCTTTGGTCTGAGTCAGAGCCAGCATCAGAAGAACGCGGGCCTTCTGAGGATTGAGAGAACCGGAAGAAACGAAACCGTACTTAGCGTCATCAACTTCTGCGTCCTTGGTTGTAGAACCGGTCGGAACACGAGAGGAGCGGACGATTGCAATACCGTCTTTTGCTGCTTTCTCAATGATCGGGAAAGTGGATTTATGCAGGTTGCCGTTTCCCACGCCGGCAGTAACGATACCGTCGTATTTAGCGTCAACCAATGCCTGAGCCTGGATACCTTCAACTCCGGCGTGCTGATAGACCACACCGACCTTCGGCAGCTTGTCTAAACCGTCAACCTTGAACGGTGTCTGAGTTGTGTGTTTGGTTACCGGTGCCGCATCCCACAGAACTTTTCCGTTGTGGATCGTTGCCAGTTGTCCGGCGTTCGGGCTTTGGAAGGTTTCAACGCCGGTTGTGTTTGTCTTAGTAACATCACGAGCACCGAGGACACGGTCATTCATCACAACCATAACACCTTTGCCGGCAGCAGAAGGATCACCGGCAACAGCGACGGCGTTGTAAAGATTAGCGGGACCGTCGGCAGAAAGTGCATTCGACGGGCGCATCGCACCGACCAGAACGATCGGCTTATTGCACTTTGCCGTGAGGTTCAGGAAGTAAGCGGTTTCTTCCATCGTGTCGGTTCCGTGAGTGATCACAAAACCGTCTTTCTTGCCGCATTCAGCGTTGATCTTCTTAGCAAGTGTCAGCCAAACAGCATCGCTCATATCTTGAGAGCCGATCTGTGCAACCTGGTCGCTGGTGACATTGGCAATATTTGCAAGTTCAGGAACTGCCTGCACTAATTTGTCGACACCGACTTTGGCAGCAGAGTAATTGGTTTTGTCAGACGCCGCGGATTGCCCGGCAATCGTGCCGCCGGTCGCGTAAACTGCAACGTTCGGTAATGCGGCAAAAGCAGCACCGCATGCAGCGGCAAGAACAGTTCCTAAAACAGCCTTACGAATCATTCGTCTCCTCCTCAAATTAAGAAAGTAAGTATCACTATGTGGTCTTGACGCTTACCTTTGAATGATTCGAAGATTCTATTAACCACGTTGCTATCTAAAAATCGCTTGTTTGTGGTCATTGACTTTTCAGGGACTTAATTTATTTCCATCCAATTCTCTAACTGTCCCTATAAATCAATCAGTTATCTAATTCTTTAAAACTTTATCTTGACCAAAGCATTGAAAACTCATTTATTAATTGTCGTGGTTTCCACTAATGAATACGGATGATGGGTAACATGAATTTTCTATGCCGTAAATTTCAATTCGCAAGAGATTGTTGCACATGAAGGACAGACTCAAGAAAAATGTTTCAAATCTTTTCCTCCCGACGACAGCTACAAAAATGGGCGCCGAAGCGCCCACTGTTAACAAATTCTGAGGTTAGAGTTTTTCGCTCCTGCCGCCCTTCGGCTGCCACTTCATGAAATGATGTTCAGCCAGAGACACCATCCAGTCCAGCACCAGCGCAAATGCAGTCAGAACCAAAATACCAGCCATAACCGTGTTGATATCAAACGTACTTTCAGCCTGCAGAATCAGATAACCGACACCGCTTGCAGAACCTAAGTATTCGCCGACGACCGCACCGACGAAGGCCATACCGACAGAAGAATGCAGTGAGGAGAATACCCAGCTCATCGCGCTCGGAAGATAAACAAATCGGAGCAGCTGTGTCTTGTTGGCGCCCAGCATACGTGCGCTTGCCAGAACGTTCGGGCTGACTTCACGAACGCCTTGGTAAACGTTGAAGAACACAATGAAGAACACCAGCGTGATACCGAGAGGACTTTAGAGCCGATGCCTAAGCCGAACCAAACACCGAAGATCGGCGCCAGGATCACACGAGGCATAGAGTTCAGACCCTTGATGTAGGGATCTGCAATGGCAGCAGCGGTCGGAGCTAATGCCAGCCAAAGTCCGACCAAAAGACCGGCAGCTGTACCGAAAACGAATGCTAAGACGGTTTCCGTCAGTGTGACGGCAAGGTTGGGATAGATTTCTAAGTTAACGACAAACCAGTCCCATATAACCTTTCCGATCTGAATCGGTTCACCGAAGAAGAACGCTGCCTGATTCTCGTCCTGGAACATGAACGGAGGAATGAGGCCGGGCTTGGTCATCAGCCACCAGAAGAAGAAAATCGCAACCAGCAGAAGCAGCTGGCAGGTGACTAACTTCGTTTTTGACTGAAGAATAGGTGTGCTTCCTTTTTTCATTTTTTACTTCACCCTGTTTCTCTGATTTTCATAGCCCTTAAGCACTTCTTCGCGAAGGTCGGCCCAAATAGCGTTGTGCAGTTCAATGAAGCGCGGTGTGACACGGACTTCTGCTACGTCACGCGGACGAGCGATATCGATGTAGAACTCACCGATCGGATGAGAACCCGGGCCGGCGGAGAAAACCACCACGCGGTCGGAAATAGAAATGGCTTCGTCTAAGTCATGCGTAATGAAAAGAACGGCCTTTTTCTTCTGTGACCACAGAGCCAGCACTTCGTTTTCCATCAGCTGACGAGTCTGAATGTCCAGCGCAGAGAACGGCTCATCCATCAGAATGATGTCCGGATCCATGATCAGCGTCTGGGCCAAAGCAACACGCTTTCTCATACCGCCGGAAAGCTCATGCGGATAACGGTCTTCAAAGCCGCTTAAGCCCACGCGAGAGAGCCAATGACGAGCTTGTTCATGGCGTTCTTTCTCAGGAACGCCCTTAAACTGCAGACCTGCAGAAACATTATCAATGGCCGTTCTCCAGGGCATTAAAGCTTCTGCCTGGAACATGTAGCCCGCTCGCTTATTTAAACCGACAAGCTCTTCTCCAAAGACTTTGACGGTTCCTTTTGACGGCGTTAAAAGCCCCGCTGCCATATTAAGTACGGTCGATTTACCGCATCCGGTCGGACCGACCACGCTGACGAACTCACCGTCTCCGATTGTTAAATTCACATCCCTAACGGCCGTGTAGTGTTTATTGTCATCACTGACAAAACTGCACGTCACATCGTCAAATTCCACTGCTGGCTGATTCATCTTGAATGCTGCTGTTAGTTGTTATTTGGTTTTTTCTCTTGGGCGGAGCGCTTGGGCTCCGCCTCTTATTTTATTTATTTAGCCGGATATTTCTTTAAGGCTTCATCAACAAATTTATTGGTATAAACCTTGGTTAAATCGATCTTGGCCGGATCGATTTTCTCGTTCACGGTCTGAAGGGCACCCAGGGAGATCTTGGCACAGCCGTCCGGGAAGCGTCCGTCCGGAGACAGAGCATCACGGTTCCCTTCAAAACCTGCAAGATAGATACCACGGTTGCCCATTAAGTAAGAAGCCGGAACAACCTTAGCAACTTCTTCCGGAGTAGCTTTAGCCAGCCAGTCATCGGCACGGACAATAGCATTGGTCAGAGCCTGAACTGTCTTGGGATTCTTCTCAACGAAAGAAACCGGAGCGTAGAGGCAGCCGGCAGGCATTGTGCCGCCGAAGAAGCTTTCGGATTCTTTAACTTTACGGGTATCGGCGACGAGTTTGGCGTCTCCGCTCTTCAGAAGGATTGTGATAACCGGGTCGAGGTTAATTAAGGCGTCGATCTGGCCGCTTCTGATCGCAGAGACTGCGCCGGAAGAAGAACCTACACCGATGAAAGCAACGTCTTTAGGTCCGAGACCGCCCTTTTTGAGGATGAAGTTGGCAACCATCTGTGAGGAAGATCCCGGAGCGGTAACGCCGACTTTCTTGCCCTTCAGGTCACTCAGCTGTTTGTAGTCTTTCATTGTCTTATTGGAGACAACGAGAGCGAGCTGGGGAGCACGACCCTGCAGAACAAAGGCAGTCATGGGCTGCTTTTTAGCCTGCATGGAAATGGTGTGTTCGAAGGCTCCGGACACAACATCTGCACTGCCGCCGACAACAGCCTGAAGCGAACGAGAGCCGCCCTGGAAGTCAACGATCTTGACGTTCAGACCTTCGTCCTTGAAATAACCGAGCTGTTCTGCGATGGAAAGAGGCAGATAGTAGTAAAGACTCTTACCGCCCACGGCAATCGTCACGTCTTTCTTTTCCGGTGCTTGCTGAGCAAAAGACATCGGCGCGAAAGTCATAGCTGCAGCGGCACAGGCGGCTGCGATGACGGTACGGCGTGTGAATTTATTCATTTTTATTCCCCAATAATAAAAAAGGCCCGCTTGGCGGACCGTCTTTGAACTACGAATTTAGTTGATAAGAAACGATATATACAAAAACAGTCCTAG
>Rahab_p1__coassemble_1004_pt1 | contig 21123 bp, 20 predicted proteins | sample Rahab_p1__metabat2_high_PE_025 | metagenome-assembled genome bin Rahab_p1 | reverse complement strand
TACTGACATCAAAACACCGGGCCAGAGAGAAACGAAATATTTAGGCGACACAGCCATCCGCGAAATCGGTAAGGACGTTCTTCAATACCAGACACTCAATGTGGATAACATCGCCGGTGCAACTGTCACCAGTACAGCTCTGAAAACAGCAATCGCTCAGGCGATTGAAAAAGCCGGCGGCGACATCGCTGCTTTCCAGAAACCGGTTCCCGAAAAAATTAAGAAAGTTGCAGGTATTACTAAAGGCAGCGCAGACTTGATCATCGTCGGTGCTGGCGGCGCCGGTCTTTCCGCTGCTGTTACTGCGAAAGATTTAGGTGTTAAGAATGTGCTGGTTCTGGAAAAGATGCCAGTGATCGGCGGAAACACACTCCGCTGCGCTTCTGCATTTAATGCGGCTGACCCCGACAGACAGAAAGCCTTGCCGATGACCGAAACACTGAAGGAAGCAGTTGTAAAGGCGATCAACGAAAAACCTGTCAGCGAAGAACATGCCAAGCTGATGGCCGATGTCAAAGCCAAGTATGAAGCTTACTTGAAGAGCGGTTCTAAGACTTTGTTCGACTGCCCCGAATGGCACGCTCTTCAGACTTATAACGGCGGCGACAAGGTCGGTCAGATTCCGCTTATCAGACAGTATTCCAACAACGTGCTCGATACACTTCATTGGATGCAATCCAAGGGATCTCCTGTTATGGATCGCGTCAGCCAGGGCGCCGGTGCTCTTTGGCAGCGCACCCACCAGCTCGATGCGCCTGCAGGTCTCGGACTGATCGATCCTCTGTACCAGGCCGCCGTCAAACAGGGCGTGAACTTTAAGCTGGGAATGCGTGTTCAAGACCTTATCCTCAACGATAAAGGCCGTGTAATCGGCGTTACCGCAACAGACAAAGTCGGCAATAAGTACGAATTTACGTCTAAGGACGGCGTCATTCTTGCTACAGGCGGCTACTCTCAGAACAAAGAAATGCGCCAGAAATCTGCTCCGCACCTCACTTCGGAAATGGTTTCTACGAACCAGCCGGGAGCAACCGGTGACGGTATCATCATCGCGACAAGACACGGTGCTGATACAACCGGCATGAACTACGTTCAGGTTTATCCGCTGGCTACCCCGGGTACGGGCGCTCTGCAGGGCCGCGCTCGTAAGATGTCCGGTCTGGACGATGTGATTGACGTCAACAAGAACGGCGAACGCTTCGTGAAAGAAGATGCGCGCCGCGACGAATTCGTTGCTGCGATTAAGAAACAGCCCGGCGGCGTTGTTTACGATATCAACGATTCTTCGATCGTTAAACCGCTCAACAGCTTTAACGAAGATGTTGAAACTTTGGTCAGCATCGGCCGTATTTACAAGGCAGATTCTTTAGCTGATTTGGCTAAACAGCTCGGTATGCCTGCCGACAAGCTCGAAGCAACGGTGGCTGAATTCAATAAGATGGTTGAAGCCAAGAAGGATCCGAAGTTCGGCCGCAAGCTCTTTGACCGTCCGATTGTTAAACCTCCGTTCTACGCAACTCCGCGTGCACCTTCTATCCACCACACCATGGGCGGTCTGCAGATTTCGACTAATGCTCAGGTTCTGGATAAGAACGGCAAGCCGATCCCCGGACTTTATGCTGCCGGTGAAGTGACAGGCGGCATCCATGGTTCTAACCGTTTAGGCGGCAATGCCACGGCTGACGTTTTAACGTTCGGCAGAATTGCTGCTAAGTCTGCGGTTGCACACAAGTAAGAAAAAGTCAGTTAATTGACGATCGCGGCCGGATTTTCCGGCCGCTTTTGTCTGGTGCATAACAAAACAGGTCCCGAAGGACCTGTTGACATCGCACTGCTCAACGCGGATTAAGCGTTGTGAGCAGCCATTTTTTCTTTAACGAGTTCTGCCAAAACCTTGACACCCTGGTCAATCTTTTCCGGAGGAACCGTCACGAAGGACAAGCGCATCTGGTTGAACTTCGGCTCATTGGCGTAAAAAGCGGAGCTCGGAACATAAGCGACTTTTCTGTCGAGCGCTTCTTTCATCATGTCGTCGGTGTTGATGTATTCAGGCAAAGTTACCCAAATGAACATGCCGCCGTCAGGTTTGGTCCAAGTCGTGTCTTCGGGGAAGTAACGTTCTAAAGCATCGAGCATGCAGTGGCACTGAGTTCTGTAAAGAGCGCGGACATCCGGCATATGCGTCTTCATAAGACCTTCATCCAGGCAGCGGGCGGAAATCAACTGTGTGAAAGTAGAAGTGTGGAGGTCGACAGCTTGCTTGATCGTAGTCAGAGGATCAAGCGCAGCCTTCGGTCCGATGATGTAACCGAGGCGGAAACCCGGAGAGAGAACCTTGGAGAATGTTCCCATTGTCAAAGTACGCTCCGGAGCATAGCAGCGGATCGGCTTCGGGGGCTGGCAGTCATACCAAAGTTCTCCGTAGGGGTTGTCTTCCAAAATCCAGAAATCGTATTCACGAGCTTTTTCGGCGAGTTTTTTACGTCTTTCTTCAGTAATCGTGATGCCTGTCGGGTTCTGGAAAGTCGGCATGACATAGGCAAAACGGATGCCGCTGAATTCCGGTCCGATTAAATCCGGGTTCAATCCGTGTTCGTCAGTCGGAAGCGTGATAAATTCAGGACGCTGGAGTTTGAAAGCAGACAATGCACCGAGATAACTCGGATCTTCTACAGCAACCTTGGAGCCTTCGTCAATGTAGGCAAGGGCCATTAAATCCAGAGCCTGTTGAGAACCGGAGACGATTTGAATGCAGTCCGGGTCCACAGGGGCACCCAATTCCGCTTCATGGGCGGCAATAGCCTTGCGGAGGGCCGGTTCTCCTTCGGTGCTGGAATATTGGAGGGCACGAGTGCCTTCGGTCTCTAAGACCCAGTCAGTGGCTTTCTCAATGGCTTTAACAGGGAAGCTCTTCGGGGAAGGGAGGCCGCCGGCAAAAGAAATAACATCGGGCTGGCTGGCTAATTTAAGAAGTTTACGAATAATGGAACGCTGAGAGGATCTTGCGCGGATCGATTTTGGAGGTGTTAAAGAATTGTCAGACATAGTGCGCATTCCTGCGATAAATAAAAAACATCGGAGCCAAAGGGCTCCTTAAATATCAGACCTTGTTGTTGAGCTGTTTGTGGCAGCTTTTATTGCGGGTACAGGAAAACCAAATTGGGCAGAAGTGGTGATAGTCACTCCCCTTATTGCCCGCATTAGAAAAATCTTACATCAGCAGAGGTTGAAAATACGAAAAGTGACACCAAATAGTGTCATAAGCCTGAATTATTGAAAAGAGGTATCGCTTAATGTCTGAAAACAAGAAAGAGACGCTCGGTTTTCAAACCGAGGTGAAACAGATGCTCCACTTGATGGTGCATTCTCTTTATTCCAATCGCGAGATTTTCTTGCGTGAATTGGTGTCCAACGCTTCGGACGCCATCGACAAGCTGCGTTTTGCCGCAATCGACAATCCTTCTTTACTCGCTAACGATCCGCATCCTTCGATTCGTGTCGGTGTTGACGAACAGAAGCAGGAAATCACGGTCAGTGACGATGGTATCGGCATGACGCGTGCAGAAGTTATCGAACACTTAGGTACGATCGCCAAGAGCGGTACTAGAGAATTTTTTGCCCGCTTATCCGGTGATCAGAAGAAAGACTCTCAGCTTATCGGACAATTTGGTGTCGGCTTTTACTCTTCATTTATTATTGCCGACAAGGTAACCGTTATCACCCGTAAAGCCGGAGATCCGGCCGATGCCGCCACAAAGTGGGAAAGCAACGGAGAGGGCGAGTTTACGGTTGAAAACACAACCCGCGACCATTTCGGCACCGACGTTATCCTCTCTGTTAAGAGCGAGGACCGCGATCTCGTGAGCAAGTATCGTCTGCGCACGATCCTTCAGCGCTATTCCGACCATATCTCTACGCCGATCTTAATGGGCAAGGATGAATATAAGGACGATAAGGTTATCGATACCGGAGAATGGGAGGCCATTAACACTGGTGCTGCGCTCTGGGCACGTCCGAAGAACGAAATTACGGAAGATCAGTACAAGGAGTTCTATCACCACGTTTCTCACGACTCTACCGATCCGCTGTGCTGGACACACAACAAGGTCGAAGGCAAGAACGAGTACATCCAGCTTCTGTATGTTCCGTCAGCCGCTCCGTTTGACCTTTGGGACAGAGAAAATGTGCACGGCGTGAAGCTCTACGTTAAACGTGTCTTCATTATGGATGACACCAACCAGCTGCTGCCGCACTATCTGCGCTTCATTAAAGGCGTGATCGATTCCGAAGATCTTCCGCTGAACGTAAGCCGTGAAATTCTTCAGCAGACCCGTGATCTTCGCATCATCCGCGACGGTACGACAAAGCGTGTTCTTTCCATGCTGGAAGACCTTGCCGCCAACAGAGCCTCCGATTACGACAAGTTCTGGGCCTTGTTCGGCAACGTGCTGAAAGAAGGTCTCGGTGAAGACCCGACGAATAAAGAACGTATTGCCAAACTCCTGAGATTCGTTTCTACCGGCAGCGAAGGCAAAGCCGACGTTACGCTTGAAGGTTACATCAGCCGTATGAAGACAGGTCAGGATACCGTTTACTACGTAATCGGTGATACGCCTGAAGCAGCAGCTAAGAGCCCGCTGCTAGAGCTCTTCAAGAAAAAAGATATCGAAGTCCTGCTGCTTAACGGTCCGATCGACCGCTGGATGATGCAGTTCCTGACGGAATTCCAGGGCAAGAAGCTCATCAATATCGCTAAAGGCGATCTTGATCTCGGCGACTTGGCAGACAAGGAAGAAAAGGAAGAAAAAGAAAAGGTTCAAGCCGAATACAAACCGCTTGTCGATGAATTCAAAGCCGCTTTGGGCGACAGCGTCGAAGACGTTCGTATGACCTTGCGCCTGACGGATTCTCCTTCCTGCATCGTGACGGATCCGAACGGCTTGGATCCCGCTTTTGTCCGCATGATGAAGGCGGCCGGCCAGGATGTTCCCGAACCGAAACCTATTCTTGAACTGAACCCGAATAATCCTTTGGTTTCCAGATTGAAAGAGCAGGGTGCCTTCTCTCCGGAGTGGGCAAAGCTCTTCCTTGAGCAGGCTCAGCTGATGGAAGGCGAACAGCTCAAAGATCCGGCCGGGTTCATCAATCGTATGAACACGATGCTGATGGATACGATCGGTAAGAAATCCGTGAACTAATATCATCGGTTAAGAACGGAAACAACAAGCGCAGCTTCAATTCGTTTGAGCTGCGCTTAAATTTTTCTTTAGGCGTTAGACTTTCAGAAATTTAGTGGTTATAAGGGCGCGACATGGCAAAAACTAAGAGAACACCGGTAGATTTCTCCGAACTCGGAGGCTTTCGCTATCTTCATTTCGGATCCGAATGGATTCAGGGCGGCATGAGAATTAATCGGCCGTATAGTTTGGCGCTCGAATATCAGCAGTACATGCTGGCGCTTCTTTTCTTCCGCCCGGAACCCAAAGATATTCTCCAGTTAGGGCTCGGCGCCGGCGGATTGGCGAAATACACCTGGAAGTACTTTCCCGATGCTCACACGAAAGTGATTGAGATTTCCGAAGATGTCTATATGGCTTCGAGAATGTGGTTCAAGATGCCTGACGATGACGATCATCTGGAAGTCGTTTTTGAAGACTGCAAGAAGTACCTTGCAGGAGCGGCAAATACCGCCGATTGGCTTTTAGTTGATATATATGATGCCGAGGCCTGGGGGCCTGTCTATGACGACGTTCCGTTCTATCGACTTTGCAAAAAGGCCCTGCGGGACGGCGGAATCTCTTCATACAACGTATTCGGCGGAGAAGACTTCACCAAGAGCCTCGACAACATCTCGAAAGCATTTGACGGACGAGTTCTGGTCATGCCGGACGTGGCAGAGGGCAACAGAATTATTCTTGCCAAGAAGGGCCCGAAAGAAACTTACTCCGTCGAGCTTCTCGATCAGAGGGCCGCGGAACTGCAGGCTTCAAGACACCTTCCGGCTAAGAAAATTTGGAAAAAGCTAAAACAGGAAAACAACCTTAAAGGTGAGTTTGAGTTTTAGTCTTCAATCGGAAGAAGACGTTTCTTGGGCTTTTTAGGTTCGGGAGGCTCAAGATTCTTCTCTTTGTATTCGCAGTATTGCTCAATCGGGCACTTCCAGCATTCGGGCTTTCTGGCTTTGCAGATATAGCGCCCGAGCAGAATGAACCAGTGATGAGCGTCTGCGCGGTAGGGGAGCGGAGTGTACCGCTCCATTTTTTTCTGAACAATCTCCGGCGTCTTGCCTTTTGCGTAGCCTGTGCGGTTAGCGACACGAAAGACGTGCGTATCCACGGCAATCTTCGGCTTTTCAAAAGCAACGTTCATGACCACGCTGGCCGTTTTTTGTCCTACGCCGGGGAGTTTGATCAGAGAATCAAAGTCGGTGGGCACCTGGCCGTTGTGATGTTCGATCAAATCCTCACAGAGCTTCATCACGTTCTTCGTCTTGCTTCGGTAAAGCCCGATGTGTTTGATGATGTCTGTGAATTTTTCCGGACCTAAGTCCAGAACAGCCTGAGGAGTATTGGCTAGAGGAAAGAGCACCCGAGTAGCCTCATTGACGCTTTTATCCGTTGCCTGAGCCGACAATACAACTGCGATGAGCAGTTCAAAGTTAGAACCGTACTCGAGCTCCGTTTTCGGTGTCGGATTGTCCGCTTGGAGGGCTTTAAGAATTTCGAGGCGCTTTTCCTGATTCATTCAAAATTTTCCTTCGAATAAGATTTGCCACGAAGTCACGCTTGTCACTCGTCAAGCTCTTGGCATTGAGGAGATTTTCTTCCTCCTGGCGAATCTTGGCGCGTCGTTGATTTCGTTTCAGGTAATTTTCTTTCGACTGACGCGCAAGCTCATCCGTCCATTCGCGGTCAATACGTACCATGGAGATGCAGTCGACGGGACAGGCGAGCTGACAGAGACAGCAGCCGTTGCACCGATCGGCGTCCACACAGTGCATATGCTTCGGCGAGCCAATGATAGCGTCCGTGGGACAGGCATCCGAGCAGAGACGGCAGCCGATGCACTTGTTGGGATCGATTTCTGCGATTTCCGGCGGAACGTGAATACCGCATTCCTCATTCAAGGGGAGTTCTTCGCGGCCTAGGAGAACAGACAGGCGGGAAATGACCTGAGGTCCCCCGGCAGGACAGCGGTTATGCTTTTCCCCGACGGCGATGGCCTTGGCGTAGTCAGCGCAGTCGTGATATCCGCACTGCCTGCACTGAGTCTGCGGGAGGATTTCTTCAATCTTAGAAATTTCGATCATTGCTGCCAAAGATTTTCTGCGATGAGGTTGCCGGGTTCGCCGCGTCTCGGTGCTTGGAAGCCCATGGGCTTAAGCAGCGCACGAACTTCTTTGATCATGGCTGGATTACCGCAGAGAAGGACGCTGGAAGCGGAACTATCAAACTTAATGCCGACCGTCTCAGCCAAATCTCCGGTGCTGATCAAATCCGGAATTCTTCTAGATAAGAACTGTGTCGCTTCACGTGTAACCACGGGAACGTAGATCAGACTTCTTCCGCTGCCTCCGCCGAACGAAGAGTCATCTTTGATTTTTTGAATCAGCTGTGTGTAGGCAAGATCTTCAGCCAACCGCACAGAATGGACAAGAACGATCGTAGGCCATTTCTTCCAGACGGATTCCTGACGAAGGATGCTGATGAAGGGAGCAAGTCCTGTTCCCGTGCTGAGGCACCAAAGATTTTGAGATGCAGGAAGTCTGTCCGGCAGCAAGGAACCCCAAAGATCCGTTTCCAGCCAAAGCTCCGAGCCGGCCTCTAAGGCGCAGAGGCGAGGGGAGACTAACCCATTTGGGACTTCAACAATAAAGAACTCGAGGAATGAATCGGAAGGGACGGAAGCCAAGGAGTAGCCTCTTGCGGCGTACTCAGTTTTTCCGTTCGCTTCAATATCCAGTCCTAAACGAACAAACTGTCCGGGCGTAAAAGTGAATCCTTCGGGTTTGGTCACTCTTATAGAGACCAAACCTTTTCTCCATACCTGCTTTTGCAGCAGGCGGACCTTGGTGCGATTATCCGACACGCTTAGAGTTCCTTCTTGAGGTACTGGCGCTTATCGAGGACGTCACGCCATTTCTCGGCTTCGTCCGTGTGCGGTTTCATTCTGGTGATGGAAGGCCAAACACGAGCAAGTTCTGCGTTCAGGGCAATGAATTCCTGCTGATCTTCAGGAACGTCTTCTTCGGCCATAATGGCGTTGGTCGGGCATTCGGGAATGCAGACGGCGCAGTCGATGCATTCGTCCGGATCGATCACGAGGAAATTGGGACCTTCACGGAAGCAGTCGACCGGGCAAACGTCAACACAGTCGGTGTATTTGCAGAGGATGCAGGGTTCGGTCACTACATGTGCCATTGGAAAACTCCGTTTTCTTAATTCGTTACTAAAACTCTGTATTTTAGTTGATTCAAACCTATAGAGAGCACTTGCGGGAGCCGAAACAAGCTAAGAATCTGAAACGTTTTGTTGAGAGCGTTGCGAACGAGGAACGTCCGATTGAAAAACTCCTCCTGCCTTTCGGTTCGCGTCAACTCGAGACTATAGAATAGTCATCGTAGTTGCCAAGGAGCCATGCAGTGATTATTGATTCTTTATTAGATACCGACTTATATAAATTCACGATGAAGCAGTGTGTCCTGCATCAATTTCCGGCCGCTCAGGCAGAATATAAATTTAAGTGTCGAAACCCCGGAACCGACCTTCAGGCCGTGATCGGGCCGATTAATGAAGAGATTGATCATCTATGCGCCTTGCATTTCCGCAAAGACGAGCTGGATTATCTGCGCAGCCTGCGCTTTATGAAGAGCGACTTCATCGACTTTTTGGAACTCTTTCATCTGAAGCGTTCCTGTATTGAAGTAAAGAAGGCAGAGGGCAGCGATACAGATATTGAAATTCGTATTCGCGGGCCGTGGCTCCATACCATCATGTTCGAGATTCCGGTTCTTGCCATTGTCAACGAATGCTATTACCGCAAGTTCTATCCCAACCAGGATTTGACGGAAGGGCGCCGGCGGCTGAAAGCAAAAATGGAGTCTATTAAGGATATTCAGGATATCGGCATCTCGGAATACGGCACCCGCAGACGTTTCTCTAAAGCATGGCAGGAAGAGGTTATTAAGACCATGCAGGCGACGATGGGCAAACAATTTACCGGCACGAGCAACGTTTACTACGCAATGCAGCTGGGACTCACGCCGCTTGGGACAATGGCACATGAATATCTACAGGCATGTCAGGCTCTGGGCCCGCGTCTTAGAGATTCTCAAAAATACGCGTTTGAAATGTGGGCAAAAGAGTATCGCGGCGATCTCGGCATTGCTCTGTCCGATGTCTACGGCATGAAACCTTTCCTGCTGGATTTCGACATGTACTTCTGCAAACTCTTTGACGGTGCCCGCCACGACTCCGGAAATCCGTTTGAATGGGGCGAACATCTCATTGAGCATTATCGGAAAAACCGCTGCGATCCTAAGACAAAGACACTGATTTTCTCGGACATGCTCGACTTCCCGAAAGTGATCAGTTTGTACAACGCTTTCCACGGAAGAATCCGACTCGGTTTCGGTATCGGCACCAATCTGGTAAACGATTTGGGAATTCCGGCACTTCAGAATGTCATTAAATTGATTCGCTGCAATGATCAGCCTGTGGCAAAACTCTCTGACGATCCGATAAAGAGTATGTGCGAAGATGAATCGTATTTGCGCTATCTGAAAAGCGTTTTTAACATTTGATAAAAATTACCATTATCTGAAAATTAACAACTTAACCCAGCGGATTTGATAGACTTTTATCTTTTCTCTTAGACAGTTATCAATTTTTGACTGTTTGAAGGAGCAGAATTTATTTCTGATGTCATAACGTCAATCGGACTTAAATTCTGCTTTAGTTTTGTTTAGCGGTCCTCGAGTCATTTAATGAATTCGATTCCGGCATTTTTGTTCTGCCGGCCGCGAACGTAGAAAAGGTAAATGATGAACAAGAAAACAACATTCCTCGGAGCAGTGGCGGGGTTATCCGGCTTGCTTCCGATTTCTGCCCATGCGGCGCTTCCCGGTGCCGAACTGAGCTTGTGCTGGGCGATTCCTTTCGCTGGTATTTTGCTCAGTATTGCCCTGGGACCTCTGCTTTTTGCACATTTCTGGCACAAAAACTACGGCAAAGTCGCCTTGATGTGGGCAGTTTTGGCAGCCGTTCCGCTCTTTATGTTCTTTGGAACACAGACTTCTATCGAAGCACTCGCACACGCTCTGATCGGTGATTACGTTCCGTTCATTATTTTCGTCGGTTCTCTTTACATTGTTGCCGGCGGTATTCACCTGAGAGGCTCGTTCGTCGGCAAACCCTGGTTGAACACGACATTTCTTTTAAGCGGCGCTATTCTGGCCAATCTGATGGGTACCACGGGCGCCGCGATGCTTTTGATTCGTCCTTTGTTAAGTGCGAACAGAAGACGTCACTATCAGATGCACACCTACATTTTCTTCATTTTCATTGTCGCTAATATCGCGGGTTCATTAACTCCGCTCGGCGATCCTCCCTTGTTCCTGGGTTTCCTGCGCGGCGTGACCTTCTTCTGGACCGCTGCTCATCTTTGGGAAGTGACCGGCCTTGCCGTGGGACTTCTTCTGATCATTTATTTCCTTCTGGATACTTGGCTCTACAAGAAAGAACTTAAAGACAACGAAGAACTCAAGAAGCCTGTTGCCTACGTTCCGTTCGGATTCGAAGGCTCTATCAACTTCGTTCTTCTTGCCTGTATCGTGGGTGCCGTGCTGATGTCCGGATTCTGGAAGACTGGCGTTGAATATCACTTCCTTGGTCTGCACATTGCGCTTGAATCCCTTATTCGCGACGGTATTTTTGCGACAGCTGCAATTCTTTCCCTCATTCTTACGAAGAAAGAGTACCGCGACGCCAACCAGTTCTCCTGGGAACCGATTCTGGAAGTCGGCAAATTGTTCTTCGGCATTTTCGTAACGATCGTTCCCGTTCTGGAAATGCTTCGAGCCGGCTCTTCCGGCGCCTTCGCTCCGGTTGTTGCTTTAGTGACCGGTTCCGACGGACAGCCTGTCAACGCAGCTTACTTCTGGCTCACGGGTATGCTCTCCAGCTTCCTGGATAACGCTCCGACATATCTGGCCTTCTTTAACTTGGCCGGCGGCGATCCTGCCTACCTCATGACGACAGGCGCACACACCCTGATGGCGATTTCTATGGGCGCCGTTTTCATGGGTGCGATGACCTACATCGGCAATGCCCCGAACTTCATGGTGGTCAGTATCGTTCAAAACCGCGGCGTCAAGATGCCTTCCTTCTTCGGCTTCATGGCCTGGTCGTACGGTATTTTGGTTCCGATCTTCCTCGTTCTTACATGGCTCTTCTTAATGTAAGCCACTTAGGATAGATATCATTCCAACCGCTCCTTTCATTCGTGATCGGAGCGGTTTGTTTTTGCCGAAACAAAACGTTCGGAAAAGAAGAGGCTGACCGCACAACTTAGGATGCAAAGCGTCAGATCGTGCGTTTGGAAAGATACAATGATCGTATTTACGAACAGTAGAAACGAACCACACGCAATATATGTCTCACACTCATTACTATCAGGAAGACACCGATGAGGGGCTGAAGATCGCTGCGCTATTAAATCAGCTGATTGAATCCCCCGGAGCTCTGTCTAAAAAGGAATGGGAGTACCTGAATACGCTGCCCATCGGCACGCTGATGCGCGAAGCCGGCATCAGTCGTAAAGAAGCGGTTCATGTTTTTAATCAAATCGACCGGATTGAGGCAGATGTGAGCAAGATCGGGCGGTTTGAACATCTGACCGATGCTTTCATGATGTGGCTCGTAGGCGGAAGCTTCGTACTGGCCGGTGTGCTTTTGGCCTTAATTTCTATTCCTGAAAGTGTGTGGGGAAGAATCACGATTCCGATAAGTATCGGTATCGGCCTTATCTTTATTTTTGTTCCGTTCATAGCCAGGAAGCGCGCTCTGACTTATGACAAAGACTGCTTCAGACACACCATTGTCGAAATCTTAGGCCAAGGATTGATGAAGCGCTCGGTTTTAACCACAGACGCGCTGATTCGAGAAATTCAGCCGCACGAACCAAAGAAAGCTTTGTTGGAGGTAGTTGAGAAATTTGCCCAGACGCAGAATCGAAAGATCTCAAAATACGAAGAGATTTGTCTGATTAAGCAGCTTTTGGACGGCTACAACCTTAAAATTTCTGACCTGCCATTTGAAGTAATTGAGGAAATTGACGGCGTTTGTCCGGCAAGAAATCCGGCATGAAAAAAGTAATTGAATCGACGAATTTAGAAGAGCAGCTGACGCGCCATCACGAAGGCGACAGCGACTACACCCATCAGGGCACGGGTTCATCCAAAAAAGTACTGATCGCCGCAGTGTGTCTCACCCTGGGTTATGCAGTGATTGAGGTTATCGGCGGTTTCTTGTCGAATTCACTGGCTTTGTTGTCTGATGCGGGGCACATGGTCACCGACTCTGCCTCTCTCTTCTTTGCGCTGCTGGCTAACGTCCTGGCCGGCCGTCCCGCAAGCGGCAAGTATTCTTTTGGATTTGCAAAACTTGAAGTATTGGCGGCGCTTTTGAATGCGCTGGCTATGTTTGTGGTGGTGCTCTGGATTGTGGTTAAAGCGGTGGAACGCTTCAGCAGTCCTGTGCCTGTCAACGGCTCGAGTGTATTTTTAGTGGCTACGCTGGGTCTGCTGATCAATATTGCCGTTGCCTGGACTCTTTCCAGAGATCAAAAAAGCATCAATACTCGCGCTGCGCTTCTGCATGTGATGGGCGACTTGCTGGGTTCCGTCGCTGCGATCACCGCCGGTATTGTGATTTACTTCGGCGGTCCTGTGATTGTCGACCCGATCCTGTCTATTTTTGTGAGTGCTTTAATCCTGCATTCTTCCTGGGGCGTCGTCAAAACTTCAGTACATCTTCTTTTGGATGGCGTTCCGGAAAATATTCCTTACCAGGAAGTCGGTTCGACCCTGGAAGCAATTCCTGGCGTTTACGCCGTGCATGATCTCCATATTTGGGACATGACGGCAAACGAAGCTGCCCTGTCTTCTCACATCGTTTTGGAACGCATGGACGAGTGGCCTCAGGTTTTAGAGAAAGCTCGTGAGATTCTGGAGAAAAAATATGGAATTTCTCACATCACGCTTCAGCCTGAACCTGTTGAGGAAATGAAAAAGCGTTTCATGTGCATTGGTGAATAACTTTCAGCGGTGAGGCGGACTTGTATCAAACCGTCAGGAGGGGCCTTGGAGAAGTTACAAATAGGCTCCCGACCGCTATAATTGATTGAATTTTGTAAAGCCACGCCTGCTCATTTGAAGCGCGTCTCTTTTTTTTTTCTGTTGAGAATAAGATGACGAAATATGTATTTGTTACCGGCGGTGTAGTTTCTTCCCTGGGGAAAGGTATTGCAGCAGCTTCCCTGGCCGCCATCCTTGAGTCTCGCGGGCTCAAGGTCACAATCATCAAGATGGACCCCTACATCAACGTCGACCCGGGTACGATGAGCCCGTTCCAGCACGGCGAAGTCTTCGTGACCGAGGACGGTGCTGAAACCGACTTGGACTTAGGTCACTATGAGCGCTTCATCACGCCGAAGATGCACAAGGCGAATAACTTTACGACCGGCCAGATCTATCGTAATGTTCTGCGCAAAGAACGCCGCGGTGAATATTTAGGTAAGACCGTTCAGGTCATTCCGCACATCACCAATGAAATTCAGGATTTCATCGCCCGCGGTGCTCATGCTGCCGGCGATCCCGATATCGCATTGGTTGAAATCGGCGGCACGGTCGGTGATATTGAATCGCTGCCGTTCCTTGAAGCCGTTCGTCAGCTGTCTTTGAGAGCAGGCCGCAACAACACCTGCTTTATCCATCTGACACTTGTTCCTTACATCGCCAGCGCCGGCGAATTAAAGACAAAGCCGACACAGCATTCCGTAGGCGAACTTCGTAAGATCGGTATCAGCCCCAACGTTTTGCTTTGCCGAGCCGACCGTAAGATTCCGGACGACGAAAGAGCCAAGATTTCTCTGTTTGCCAATGTTCCGATGGATGCCGTCATCTCCGTTTGGGACGTTGACACAATTTACAAAGTTCCGATGATGCTGCATGAGCAGGGCTTGGATGAAATCGTCTGCCGCTGCTTAGACCTGAATCCGAAACCCGCCGATCTTTCCGCTTGGGAAAAGGTCGTCGATCGTCTTGAACATCCGAAGGACACCGTCAAACTTGCCATGATCGGCAAGTATGACCTGAAGGATTCTTATAAGTCTTTGAATGAAGCTCTCATTCACGCCGGTATCCATACCGGTCATCATGTGGATGTAACCTTCATCGAAGCTGAAATCCTTGAAAAAGAAGGCACCGACTGCCTCAAAGGCATGGATGCTATTTTGGTTCCCGGCGGTTTCGGCAAACGCGGTACCGAAGGCAAGATCAAAGCCATCGAATACGCCCGTAAGAACGACATTCCCTACCTCGGCATTTGCCTCGGCATGCAGCTTGCCGTGATTGAATTTGCACGCCACGTCTGCGGTCTCGGCGGCGCTAACTCTACTGAACTGGATCCGGAAACACCGCATCCGGTTGTCGCCCTGATCACCGAGTGGAAGGACCACACCGGCGTTATCGAAAAACGCGACGAAGACAGCGATCTCGGCGGCACAATGCGTTTAGGCAAACAGGTTGTTCCTATCAAACCCGGAACACTGGCTGCCGAAGTTTACGGCAAGGAAGTCGGCGAACGTCATCGTCACCGTTATGAAGTGAACAACTCCTACTGCGATCAGTTTGAGAAGGCCGGCATGGTGATTTCTGCCAGAACGCCGGGTGAAAACCTTCCTGAAATCATGGAGCTGCCCGATCATTCCTTCTTCATCGGCGTTCAGTTCCATCCGGAATTTACTTCCTCTCCGCGTTTCGGCCATCCGCTTTTCAATAAATTTATTGAAGCGGCTGCCAAGTATCACAAAGAACACGAAAAGGCTGAGTAATCGACATGCAGTTATGCGGTTTTGAAGTCGGTCTGAACCGACCCTTTATTCTTCTTGCCGGTCCGTGCGTCATCGAGAGCGAGCAGCTCACACTTGATATCGCCGGCAAGATGAAAGAGATCACCGATAAACTCGGGATCCCTTATGTGTTTAAAGCAAGCTACGACAAGGCAAATCGTTCCTCGGATACGAGTTTTCGCGGCTTGGGAATGGCTAACGGCCTGCGTATTTTGGAAGAAGTTCGTCGTCAGATCGGCGTTCCGGTCGTCACCGACGTTCATACGGCCGATGAGGTTCCGGAAGTCGCCTCTGTCGTTGATCTTCTTCAGACGCCGGCTTTCCTTTGCCGTCAGACAGACTTCATTGCCGCCTGTGCCAAGAGCGGTAAGCCCGTCAATATCAAGAAGGGCCAGTTCTTGGCTCCTCAGGATATGAAGCAGGTCGTGCTCAAAGCTCGTCACGCAGCTGCCGCGGCCGGTCTTTCCGAAGACCGTTTTATGGTTTGCGAGCGCGGTGCCTGTTTCGGATACAACAACCTTGTATCCGATATGCGCAGTCTTGTGATCATGCGCGACTGCGACGCTCCGGTGATTTTCGATGCGACGCATTCCGTTCAGCTCCCCGGCGGTCAGGGCACAAGCTCCGGCGGCCGCAGAGAATTTGTTCCTCCTCTGGCCCGCGCGGCTGTTGCGGTCGGTGTTTCCGGTCTCTTTATGGAAACGCACCCGAATCCCTGCTGCGCCAAGAGCGACGGACCGAACATGGTGCCGCTCGATAAGATGGAAGCGCTGCTGACTAATTTGCAGGGCATTGACCGACTTGTAAAGTCCGGTGAATTTTTAGAAAACCAGTTGCATTAACTTTTTAAGAGATAAACATGAGCGAAATTGTTGAAGTCTTTGGTCGTGAAGTATTGGATTCCCGCGGCAATCCGACCGTTGAAGCCGAGGTCATTCTTGCTTCCGGCGTGATCGGACGCGCAGCAGTCCCGAGCGGTGCTTCCACAGGCAGCCGCGAAGCCATTGAGCTTCGTGACGGCGATGCTTCCCGCTATAACGGCAAAGGTGTTCTTCAGGCCGTTGCCAACGTCAACGACGAAATCCGCGATGAAGTTGTCGGTTACGACGCCAGCCAGCAGACGGAAATTGACCGCGCCATGATCGAGCTCGACGGCACCCCGAATAAGTCCCGCCTCGGCGCCAACGCCATTTTGGCTGTTTCCTTGGCGGTAGCACGCGCAGCTGCTGAAGAATGCGCTCTTCCGCTGTATCGTTATTTCGGCGGCATCAACGGCTTTACGCTGCCCGTTCCGATGATGAACGTTGTGAACGGCGGCGCTCATGCCAACAACAACCTCGACATCCAGGAATTCATGATTATCCCGGCCGGTCTGCCGACTTTCAGCGAAGCGCTTCGCTGCGGCGCCGAGATCTTTCATGCTCTGAAAAAGATTATGAATGCTCACGGCATGTCTACTGCTGTCGGTGACGAAGGAGGTTTCGCTCCGAATATTGACAGCCATGAAGCTGCTATCGAATTCATTATCGACGCCATCAAGGCGGCCGGCTACACACCGGGAGAGCAGGTTTTTATCGGTCTGGACTGCGCTGCCAGCGAATTCTATGAAGACGGCGTTTACAACCAGAAGGGTCAGGGCCTGAAACTTACCGCTGACGAATGGATCGCCAAGATGACCGAATGGGTTGACCGTTATCCGATCATCTCCATCGAAGACGGTATGGCCGAAGGTGACTGGGAAGGCTGGGCCAAACTTACCGAAGCCTTGGGTGACCGCGTGCAGCTTGTCGGCGACGACCTCTACGTGACCAACACATCCATCCTTAAGGAAGGCATTGAAAAGGGCATCGCTAACTCCATCCTGATCAAGATCAACCAGATCGGCACGCTGACAGAAACTTTCGAAGCTATTGAAATGGCCAAGAAAGCTCGCTATACAGCCGTGATTTCTCACCGCTCCGGCGAAACCGAAGATTCGACTATTGCCGATATCGCCGTCGGTACGAACGCCGGTCAGATCAAGACCGGTTCTTTGAGCCGCAGCGATCGTATGGCTAAATACAACCAGCTTCTTCGTATTGAAGAAGAACTCGGCGACATCGCGGTTTACCCGGGCCTGGATGCTTTCTACAACATCCGCAAGTAATTTATGGCGCGTCTGACGAAAAAGGTAAAGCTCGGAGTACCTCGATTTCTAGTCCTGGTACTCGTCGCTGCCGTTTGCGGCATTCAATATCCTTTGTGGGTCGGAAAGGGCAGCAATGCCACGCTTCTGGATTTACAAGATCAGCTGAAGACTCAGAAAGAGAAGAATGCCGCGCTGGAGCTCGAAATCTCCAGACTTGAAGGGGAGGCAGACAGCCTTCGCCAAGGAAGTGAAGCCTTAGAGAGCAGGGCCCGTGAAAAACTGAACATGATTCGCGAGAACGAATACCTAATTCGAATTGCGCCGTAATTGATTACTCAAGAATCAAGAAAATGCCGGAACTAAAAACTCCGGCTTTTTTGTGTCCGTGTCAGGCAGAAAAGACGCTTCACTTACGCGATTGAGAGTAGTCTCGATTTCAAAATTAGGAATTGAGACTTACAACAATGACGAAGTCGGATCTTTTTGTTAGGAGTGAACATGAGTAAGCCGATGACGGTGGCACGCTATGCAAAGGAGCATCGGGGTTGGTTTTACGGATGTCTGCTCCTGTTTGCACTCGTCGCTTTCTTCTGTCTGAAAGCGATTTACGATATGACGGTGTATGGCGCAAAGGCACCGCTATACGCCTTCACCGCCGGTATGGTCGGTTTCGGAGCGACGGCTCTGGGATCGCTGCCGGGCTTTTATTTTCATAAACTTTCCGATAAAGCGGAAGACTGGATGCTCGGGAGTTCGGCCGGCATGATGCTTGCTGCGGCCATCTTCTCCCTTTTACTTCCCAGTATAGATGCCAGTGAAAAGCTTTTTGCTTCTGAGTTGGCAGCAACTCTTTGGGTTCTCTTCGGTGTTTTTCTGGGAGTTGTTTTTCTCCTCATCATTAATGCGTTGACTCCGCATGAGCATGCGGATCAGACCTATGAAGGTCCCGAGATCGAAGTTAGGAGCGGCATCTGGCTTTTTGTTCTTGCCATCATCATTCATAACATTCCCGAAGGCTTAGCGATGGGTATTTCCTTTTCCGCAGAAGATATGCAGATCGGTGTGCCTCTGACGATCGCTATTGCGCTGCAAGATTTTCCGGAAGGGCTGGCCGTGGTGCTTGCACTTTGCACGACCAATATTTCTCGAGGGAAAGCCGTCGCGATCGGAGTATTTTCCGGTTTGATGGAGCCGGTCGGCGCTTTATTCGGCGTGAGTTTAGCGGCGGCCTGGGATATGTCTATCCGCTGGGTTTGGCCTTGTCGGCAGGAGCCATGATGTTTGTGGTTTTCCATGAAGTGATTCCGGAAACGCATCGACGAGGCCACCACAGCACCGCAACAATCGGATTGATGTGCGGTTTCGGGCTGATGATGATTCTGGAGAAAATTTTCAGTTAGAAAAATCTTTTCCACGACTCCTGTCGGTTTGTAGTTCACTCTAAAATATCGCAATAGTCTTCAGCGACATGGAAAAAAGAATGACAAGACCGATTAGAGCCCTCATTGACACATACGCACTTGAAAAGAATTTGTCCTTGCTTCGTGCAAAAAGCGGTAATCGATTTTTGTGGGGCGTTGTTAAAGCCAACGCTTACGGGCACGGTTTGATCGGTCTGCTTCCAATCTTTGATAACTGGGTCGACGGACTGGCGCTTCTTGATCCGAAAGAGGGTGTGGATATCCGCAAGGCCGGCTGGGCGAAAGCGGTATTGTTAATTGAAGGCGTCTTTGCAGCCTCCGATATCGACATCGCGGATGAATACGGATTTGAAACCGTCATTCACAACGAAAGACAGATTGAATGGCTGGAAAAAGCCGAACTCAAGAACACGCTTCGTGTTCACTTGAAGTGCAATACCGGTATGAACCGTTTGGGTTTCAGACCGGATGCCATCCCGCAGGTTTTATTCCGCTTGAACCATATTCCTAAAGTTGAAGTCGTCGACCTTTTGGCGCACTTTGCCAACGCTGAAGTGACCTATGGACAGGACAAACCGGTTACCGTCCAAAATCAGCTTTCTGCGCTGACTCAGCTTCGCGGTCTGTTGCCGATGTGTTTATCCAACACAGGCGGCATTTTGTGGCATGAAGCCGGAGATGAAGCGGTGCGCGCAGGTATTGCGATGTACGGTGTAAGCCCCGACGGCAATATTTCTTCTGCTTCTTTAGGCATCGATCCCGTGATGACGCTGGAGAGCGAAATCATTGCCTTCCAGGATCTGCAGCCGGGCGAGGCCTGCGGTTACGGCTCCAAGTTTATTGCGCATCGGCCGACAAGACTGGCTGTCGTTGCCTGCGGATATGCAGACGGTTATCCCCGTAAAGACAACCCGCACCGAGAGGTCGTGGTAGAGGGCAAGAAAGTTCCTGTTATCGGCAACGTTTCTATGGACATGCTGACGATTGACGTCACCGACCAGCCGAATGCCCGGCTAGGCTCTAAAGTGGAAATTTGGGGTAAGAACCTGCCGGTCAATGAAGTCGCAAAGGGATTCGGCACGATCGGATACGAGCTTCTTTGCGACGTGAACCAGCGTGTTCCCCGCGTCTTGATTAAATAACAAAGCGAGTTATCAGCGAGAGCAGCAGCATGACTAAAACAAAGTAGAGCATGCTGCGAACGAGCGTCGGACCGATTTTGACGGCATAGATTGCGCCTAAGCGGTTGCCCAAGATGCTGGCAACCGCGCAGGGGAGAGCCAACGAGTAATAAAGCGTTCCTGCGGAAGCAAACGTTGTGACCGCACCTAAATTGGCGGCGATATTAAATGATTTTGCCGTACCGGAAGCTTTAACCAAACCGGCCTTGAGTAAGAGGTGAATGCCGATCAAAAAGAAACTTCCGGCGCCCGGACCGAAAAAGCCTTCATAGAAACCGACGGACAAACCGATTACCGAACTCTCCACCACAACCCTTTCTTCGGAAGGTCTTCTTCCGTCAGTTTGAGAGTTCCGCAAAAAAGCGAAAGGAGAATCGCAACTGGCAGAAGAAAAATCATGATGATTGTCATCTTCTCATTGGAAATGAGAAGTGTCGTCGCAGAGGCGATTACTGCGCCGAAGTAGGAAGTAATCACGCCCAACAGGACGACTTCTTTGATGACGGCGCCTCTTTTCCAGAAGGTAATCAACGCTGTAATTGAACCGAGGCTGGAAGCGAGCTTTCCGGTTCCGAGCGTGTAGTGAGCGGGAACGCCTAAGAGCAAAAGGACCGGCATTGTGATGAGACCGCCTCCGCCCGCAATAGCATCGATAAAGCCTGCAATAAAGAAAACAACGAAGCAGACGAGTATGACGGTAAGAGTGATGTCCATGATTCGGATCGAGGCAGTGTTTTAATAATGAAGAAATTATGCTCGTCCGAAATTGTCAAAAGCCAAAATGTTCTTAAGTAAAAATCCTCAGAGAGTCCCTGAGTTTCTCGGGGGATAATTTCTAAAGATTATTTCTCTGAACTTCCCATGCGTTTCCGGACTCTATTATTTTTTATCTCGGCTGCGGCCGTAACCATTCCCTGTTTGGTCATGGGATGGTTTCAATATACTGCGGTCGAAAGAGAGTTCGCCGAAGATGATAGGACGCGGGCTGAGATCTCATTATTGGTTTCTGAGCGTCTTGAGGCGAAAGTCGACAATGCTGTTTCCTTGGTAACCGCCGCTGCAGAAATCTTGAAATCCGAAGAAGGAGTGCCCACTGAAAAACTGAATCAGATATTAGAAGAGCTGCGCAAGGCTTCCCCGGATATTCTGAATATGCATTTCGACAATCCGTCGGCGGTAAGCATGGCGTTCTCTCCTCAGAAAAATAAACACGGGGAATCGAATATCGGCGTCTCTCATAAAGAGCGATCTCACTGGCAGAACC
>Rahab_p1__coassemble_870_pt1 | contig 25753 bp, 26 predicted proteins | sample Rahab_p1__metabat2_high_PE_025 | metagenome-assembled genome bin Rahab_p1 | reverse complement strand
TGCCTGTGCATTCCCAACCAACGTAGTCCTCAAAACGACAGACTGAGGCTAGTCAACTAGAGGCTTTTTCAAGCCTCGGCCTTTAGGCCGAGGTAGTTGACTGTAGAGATGATAAATCTTCAAATGTTATATAGTATTAAGATCAATGCGGCCTATGCATAAGTATTGATTCAGTTGCAATTTCTCGTTCAATAGTTTCTGCAAATAATTATCGATATCATTTCTGTGATTTGAGATAATTGCCTCAAAAGAATCAACCTCGTCCGGAGATTAGTCATGCCGTCCTTTGAAACCGGTGTCCGACTGCTAAAAAACATACTAATCAAGAAGAGAAGTTACTCTGCATTCTTTGCAGATGAAACCGATGCGCTGCACAAAGCCTTTCCAGCTAAGGCGACGGTTCATGCCGGGCCGTTCGGTATTCCGATGCTCTGGAACTCAGCTAGAAACTTCCTAGAAAAGAAGTCTTTTGAACCAAGACAAACGGAGGGCATTGCTTACGTTCACATCCCTTTCTGTGAAAGCCGGTGCCTTTTCTGCATGTTTTATCAGAATCCATATTCTTCGGAAGCAGCGGATGCTTACGCGAATACACTTATTAAAGAGTTTGAGCTTTGGAATCAACGAGCTGCCCAAAACTCTGCCCCGATTAAGGCTTTATATTTCGGAGGGGGGGGCACCAACAGCTTTAGAGCCCACATATTAAAAAGATTCTTGAAACCGCCAGAAAGAATCTTCCGCTTACGGATGACTGCGAAATTACCTTCGAAGGAAGACTTCACGGACTAACTGATGAGAAGCTCTCCGCCTGCGTCGAAGGAGGCGTTAACCGACTTTCTATAGGGGTGCAGACGTTCAACGCCGATATCCGCAAAGAAATGCAGCGCCTCGATTCCCCTGAATACATTATTCGTCGACTTGAGGAAATCTCAGCCATCGACAATCTTGCCGTAGTGATCGATCTCCTCTTCGGCTTCCCGGGACAAAAAGGAAAAGTCTGGACAGACGATTTAAAGATCGTCTCCGAGCTTCCGATTGATGGTGTGGACTGCTACCAGCTGAATGTCTTTGAGAAATCGCCGCTCAACACCCGCATCAAATCCGGTCTTTGCGATCCGGCAGCGACGCTTGCTGAAGCCGCCGACATGTATGCTGAAAGCGTTGAGTATTTTTCTGCTCATCCCAATTGGCATCGTCTGACGAATACCCATTGGGCCAGAACGCCGCTTGAAAGGAATCTCTAAACCGTTTGGCAAAAGGTCTGAGTGACTGCCTTCCCTTCGGCTGCGGAGCCGGCGGAAAACTTTTCGGCTACAGCTGGATGCAGAAGCGCAAACTTGCCAAATGGTCAGAAATGGTTGAAAAAGGACTCAAGCCGGTCTTTGTCATGATGAAGCCGCAGGAACACTGGCACTTGATGAGAACTTTGGCGAGCAGCGTGGAATCCGGCCCCTTCAATTTGAAAGAGATCGGTGACAACTTCAGCGTCGATATTGAAAAGCCGCTAAAACCCGTCATGGATCAATGGATTAAAGCGGGCCTCCTTGAAAAATCAGGAGAAGTCTATTCTCCGACCGTGGCCGGCCAGTTCTGGTACGTGACCATGGCTCAGCTCGCCACGGAAGCGCTGACCATGGCCATTGCAAAAGAAGATTCTTTCAAAGCGGATCCGATTACGCAAAGCGTATATTCACCCAACCAAGCCGAAGCGTGGTTAAAAACCATTAATAAGCGGGAGGAGTGAGTGAGAGAAAACGCTTACCCTTTTGAAAAAAATTGTATTTTTGAATCAGTTGAAATAAGATAACGACTCATTTTAGAAAGGAGTAAAAATGACAGCACCTCTCGGCAATGTTAAAGCCTCGGTCCCCCCTGAGCAGTTAAAAGCAAAAATGAATCCCGGCGACGTTTCTTTCCTCGGATTCGAACGCAAAGACAACGTTTTCACCGTTACTTTTGCTTGGATTGACATGATCGGCGGTCATCACGAACACACTTTCGCTCGCGGCGACATCTTCGCAGACTTCAACAAAGTCCTGAAGGTCTTCACTGACGGCGGTCTGCCCATCGACCCGGCCAAAGCCGACGACTTCCATATGCGTCTTTGCCAGCTCTCTACTGTTATGGTTCAGGAGCAGGCCCCGGCCGCTAAAGCAGAACCCAAAAAAGAAGAAACTCCTGCTAAATAATAATTTGAACACTTAATCGTGTTTGGGATTGCCGCTTTACGCGGCAATTTCTTTTTGTACTTGACGTTTTCCAAATTCCTTCAGAGGCAACTAAATTTTGATGCGGATTTACCCGCGGCAAATGAATTGATCCTACCGCAATCCGTTTTCACATTGTGCATCGTATAAAATTTTAGAATCGTATCTAAAATAAGACCCGAAGGAGTTCCAAATTGATGCTTGAACAGCTCATGACGCGAAGAAAACTGATCCTTTTGGCTTCAGTTTCCTCCTTTCTTTCCGGCTGTTCTATGTTCTCCTCTGATCGTTATAGCTATCAGCCCGTCTCCTATGACAACTCAGAAGGATCAAAAGTCCTCAGAACCGCAATGAGTCAGTACGGAGCAAAATATAAATACGGGAAAGCTTCTCCCTCGGACGGTTTTGACTGTTCGGGTCTCATTTTCTGGGCTTACGGCAAACACGGAATTACCGTTCCCCGCCACACCGCCGCTCAATCAAAAGCCGGCAAATGGGTGGCTGCCCGCAACGCCCGGCAGGGCGATATTGTTGTTTTCAGGATCGGCCGACGACTCCACACAGGCTTGGTCGCTGATAAAGGGCGCTTCCTTCATGCACCCTCTTCCGGCGGTTATGTCCGAATGGAAAGTCTCTCCGGTGTCTACTGGAAAAACAAGATCGTCGGATACCGCAGAATCGTGTAAAGCAAACGATATTATTCTTAAAAATCACATCGTTACATAGGTAATTAAAAGAATGCGCAGTGACAAAATAAAAGTTGGTCCTCAGGCCGCCCCCCACCGCTCCCTTCTCTATGCACTGGGATTAACCGATGAAGAAATCCAAAAACCTCTCATCGGTATCGTGAGCTCCCAGAACGACATCGTTCCGGGACATATGAATCTGGACAAGATCGTTGACGCTGTTAAACAAGGCGTTGCCCTTGCCGGCGGTGTTCCTATCGTCTTCCCGGCTATTGCCGTCTGCGACGGTATCGCAATGGGACACGAAGGCATGAAGTATTCTCTCGTCAGCCGTGAACTGATCGCAGACAGTACCGAAGCAATGGCTATTGCCCATGCTTTTGACGCTTTGGTCATGGTTCCTAACTGCGACAAGAACGTTCCGGGTCTTTTGATGGCTGCCGCTCGTTTGAATATTCCGACTATTCTTGTTTCCGGCGGCGCAATGAGCGCCGGCATCATCGGTAAGAAGAAGCTCTCTCTTGTATCCGCCTTCGAAGGGGTCGGCGCTTACAAGGCAGGGAAGATTGATGCCAAGAAACTGACGGAAATTGAACAGAAATGCTGTCCGTCCTGCGGTTCTTGCTCCGGCATGTTCACTGCAAACTCCATGAACTGCCTGACCGAAGTTTTGGGTATGGGCCTACCGGGCAACGGCACGATTCCTGCTGTTCAGAGCGCCCGCATCCGTCTGGCTAAAAAGGCCGGTATGAAAGTGATGGAACTTCTGGAAAAGAATATTCGTCCGCGCGACATCATGACTTACGATGCCTTCCTGAACGCCATGACGGTTGATATGGCTTTAGGCTGCTCGACGAACTCCATGCTGCATCTGCCGGCTATTGCTCATGAATGCGGCTACAAGCTCGACATGCACTTGGCAAATGAAATCTCGGAAAAAACACCGAATCTTTGCCATCTCTCTCCGGCCGGCCCCCACTTTATTGAAGAACTCAACGAAGCCGGCGGTATTCCTGCCGTAATGAAAGAGCTTGATAAGAAAGGACTGCTCAAGACAGACCTCATGACCGTTACTGGCAAGACGGTTGCTGAAAACATTGCCGACGCAGAAAACAAAGACGAAGAAATCATTCGTCCGGTCGACAAACCTTACAGTGAAACCGGCGGTATTGCCGCCCTCTTCGGCAACCTCGCCCCTGAAGGTTCCGTCGTGAAGCGTTCCGCTGTTGCTCCTGAAATGCTTGTCCATAAAGGACCGGCTCGTGTCTTCGATTCTGAAGAAGAAGCCATTGCGGCTATTTGGGGCGGCAAGATCAAAGACGGAGATGTTGTGGTTATTCGCTACGAAGGTCCGAAGGGCGGTCCCGGCATGCGCGAAATGCTTTCCCCGACTTCCGCCATCATGGGCGCCGGTTTAGGTTCTACCGTTGCTTTGATTACCGACGGCCGCTTCTCCGGAGCCAGCCGCGGTGCAGCTATCGGTCACGTTTCTCCTGAAGCAGCACTGGGCGGCCCGATCGGTTTGATTGAAGAAGGCGACATCATCTCCATCAACATCCCCGAACACAAGCTCGACCTTGAAGTTTCGGATGAAGTTTTGGAAGAACGCCGCAAGAACTGGAAGCCTCGCCAGCCGAAGATCACGACCGGCTACTTAGCGAGATACGCCAAGCTTGTTTCTTCCGGTACTTCCGGAGCTGTTTTAAGCTAATCGAGTGATTCGAACCGGCGCTTTAGGCGCCGGTCCTTTTTGGCACTTCTTGAAAGCGCTATAACCTCTCAGTCTTCGGTTTTTCCGTAGTAAATCTTTAGTAGTAAAAGCTCAGGAAATTCGTTAAAATTCCCTGAGCCTCAAGACTTCTTCAATTTTTGATTTTTTAACTCGTGTAGTAATAGCTTGCGAGTTATGCGTTCAAGAACACTTCCGCTGTTTTTTCATGGCAGTAGCCTGCGGCCAAACACAGCTGAAGCAGCACTCTCGCCTTCTGAGGATTCAAAGTTCCGGCGTTGATCATGCCGGCTTCTGTCCATTCAGGGGAAGAATCAACCACTTCTCCGCTGCCGCAGCGGGAAGCACGAACAACCGGAATGCCTTCTTCCAATGCCTTCTCAAGTTCCGGCAAATCTTTGCAATGAATGGAACCATTGCCCATTCCGGCATAAATAATTCCCTTAGCGCCGGATTGAACTGCCGCCTTAATTAAACGTCCGTCGCCGTTCGAGTGCGCATAAATGATGTCGACAATCGGAAGATCTTTGTGGTCAGACAGAAGATCGGAAGTAAACGGTGTTTTGAGCGTATGGGGTCGGGCACTTTCTTTAAAGAAAGAAACTCTTCCGCCGGTAATAAACCCGAGCGCGCCTAAGCGAGGAGAAGCAAAGGTGTCGCAATTCGTGGTATTGGTTTTTGTGACGTCTCTGGCGCCGTGGATTTCGTCGTTAAGAACGACCAAAACGCCCTTGTCTTTTGCTTCCGGAGATGCTGCCACCTTTGCAGCATTCAGAAGATTCATGGGACCGTCGGCAGAAATCGAAGTTGCAGGCCTCATAGAACCGACTAGAACAACTGGCTTCTCGCTCTTCAATACTTGATTGAGCATGAAAGCTGTTTCTTCCAAAGTATCCGTACCGTGCGTAATAACAACACCGGTGACTTCCGGATCCTTGAGCTGGCTTTCTGTTTCTTTAACTAATCGAGCCCAAATTTCATCGGTCATATCCTCAGAACCGATATTGGAAACTTGGACAGAGCTAAGGTTGGCGATGTCTTCTAACCCGGGGACAGAGGCTAAAAGATCTTCAACAGTGGCAGAACCCGGAACATAGCCGGTTGTTGCAGAGGCAGATCCGGCTTTCCCGGCGATCGTACCGCCGGTACCGAGGATGGCGATGGTGGGGAGGTCTTCTTTCATTTTCTTTCAGGTAAAAAAGACGCTGCCGAAGCAGCGTCACAATTCAACGAAATGAATTATTTCTGATTTTCAGGTCTCAATACGCACAGACCGTTCATGTACGGACGGAGAACTTCAGGAACCGTGACGGAACCGTCTGCGTTCTGATAGTTTTCCAGAACGGCAACGAGAGTTCTGCCGACAGCCAAGCCGGAACCGTTCAATGTATGAACGTACTCGGTCTTGCCCTGAGCGTTCTTGAAGCGAGTCTGCATACGACGAGCCTGGAAGGCTTCGCAGTTGGAGACGGAGCTGATTTCACGGTAAGTGTTCTGAGCAGGAATCCAAACTTCCAAGTCATAAGTCTTGGCGGAACCAAAGCCCATGTCACCGGTGCACAGTGTAATCACGCGATACGGAAGTCCGAGTTTCTGAAGGATGCCTTCTGCGCAGACAACCATTTCTTCCAAATGCTTGTAGCTTTCTTCCGGTTTAACGATACGAACCATTTCGACTTTTTCGAACTGGTGCTGACGAATCATGCCGCGTGTGTCTTTACCGTAAGAACCCGCTTCGGAACGGAAGCAAGGTGTCTGAGCGGTAATCTTGATCGGCAGATCGCTTTCTTTGAGCATCTGACCGCGAACGGAGTTTGTGAGCGTAACTTCAGAAGTCGGGATGAGGTAGAAGATCTCGCCTTCGCCTTCCTGGCCGCCCTTCTTAGCTGCAAACAAGTCTTCTTCGAATTTAGGAAGCTGGCCGGTACCGATCAAGGTTTCCTGATTAGCAATGTACGGTGTGTAGCACTCTGTATAGCCGTTTTCCTGAGTATGAGTGTCAAGCATAAACTGAGCCAAAGCTCTGTGAAGACGAGCAACCTGGCCTTTCATGAAGCAGAAGCGTGTTCCGGCAAGCTTAGCGCCGACGTCAAAGTCGAGGCCCAACGGACCGCCGACATCGACGTGATCCTTGATTTCAAAATCGAATTCGCGAGGTGTGCCCCAGCGGCGGACTTCAACGTTTTCGGTTTCGTCTTTACCGACAGGAACGGAAGGATCCGGAAGATTCGGAATCGTTAAAAGAAGATCGTTGAGAGCTTTTTTAACGGCAGCGTTCTTGCCTTCCAAGGCGGCCAAGCCTTCAGCGATAGCAGCGCCTTCTTTCAGGAGTTCCGTAGCGTCTCCACCGGCCTTTTTGGCAGCGCCGATTTTCTTAGCAACCTGGTTGCGGCGAGCCTGAAGTTCTTCCGTTTCAGTCTGAATCGCTTTACGTTCGCCTTCTAAGGCTTCGTATTTTTCAGTAGGGAATTGAAATTTACGAGTTGCCAAGCGAGCGACAACTTCGGGCAAATTCTTGCGAAGAAGATTTGAATCAAGCATGTAATTTCTCTTCTAGATTGATTTGAATTGTTTGATTGTACGCTATCGCGACACTTCGTCACATATTGCACGCAGGGCTCTTCTAGACGTTTTCCTTGATCTGCATCTCAAAAACAATCTGAGTAAAGACCAAGTTCTTTGTTTTTTGCTTTCAATGACGAAGAAAAAACGGCAAAGTTTGAGTCGCCGCTACCAAAATGGGTAAAAAAATAATTCGTTGGAGTCCGTTTTTCATTGTTTTGCTTCATACAATAAGAACTGTCCTGCTAAAAATTTTTTCGAAATGAAGAATGCGGGCGAGAGAATTTACCCAAAAGGTCTAACCAAATGAACGCAAGAACAACAAAATTTGAACTTGAAGCACTTCTCAGTGCCTCTTGTTGTTCCTGCTGTCTCTGTATGTGTTGATTTAACACATACCCTCTTTATTTTTCTGAAATCAATCCAAACTCAACACTCGGATGAGTCTATGTACTTAGCGGGGTTAAGATGGCAAAAGGATTCCTCTGATTATGCAGAACATTTTTCTAAATAGTATTCAGACAACCCGCTTAGAGCAAAAGCGATGTTGAACCGAGACTGAAATCGAAATTTCTAGAAACTCAAAAGCCGCTTCTCAAAGAAAAAGCGCTAACCTGATCAACAAACAATTTTTATATTTTCTAAAGGTACTACAAATGGCTATCCATCAATCCATCAGAGAACTCATCGGCAATACGCCTCTCGTTCAACTGAACCGTTATGCCGCCAAACGCGGTCTTGGAGCAAACATCCTGGCCAAAATTGAATATTTCAATCCTGCCGGATCTGTCAAAGACCGCGTCGGTTTTGCCATGCTGGATGCCGCTGAAAAAGCCGGCAAACTTAACAGCGAAACCGTCATCATTGAACCGACCAGCGGCAACACCGGCATCGGCTTAGCCGCAGCTGCTGCCGCGAGAGGCCTGCGCATCATCCTGACGATGCCGGAAACCATGAGCGTCGAGCGCCGCAACCTGCTTAAAGCCTACGGTGCCGAACTCGTCCTTACTGACGGTAAGAAAGGCATGAAAGGCTCTATAGAAAAAGCCGAGGAACTCGCGAAATCCATTCCCAACAGCATCATTCCGGGGCAGTTTGTGAACCCCGTCAACCCTGAAACACATTTCAAGACAACGGGTCCGGAGATATGGAGAGACACGGAAGGTAAAGTTGATATCTTTGTCGCAGGCGTCGGCACCGGCGGAACGATTTCCGGCGTTGGTAAGTATCTGAAATCTCAGAATCCGAATATCAAGGTTGCTGCAGTCGAACCTGACACTTCTGCCGTCATCAGCGGAGAACCTGCCGGTCCCCATAAACTCCAAGGCATCGGGGCCGGTTTCATCCCTGACACTTTGAATACAAAGGTCATTGATGAAATCATGAAGATCAATACCGAAGAAGCCTATGAAGCCGGCAAAGCGCTGCCCAGAGAAGAAGGATTCTTAGTCGGCATTTCTGCCGGCGCCGCTTTGGCTGCCGCAACAAAACTCGCCAAGCTTCCTGAAAATAAAGGCAAAAATATAGTTGTCGTCCTCCCCGACAGCGGAGACCGTTACCTCTCCAGCGAAATGTTTGCCTAATCAGTAATGACCAAGCCGAGCCCCGCATTCGCGGGGCTTATGCTCCTATTCCGTATGAATGTTGGGATCCGGCTCACTGGCCTGTTTGGTCCCAACGCTTCTGCCTTTAGGCATATCGCCGCTTCTTCTGGCCTCTTCGTTCAAAGCATGAAGCTGAGCGAGTTTTTCTCCGATCTTGATCTCGAGGCCTCTAGGCGACGGCTTGTAGACCCGAATCTCATCCATATCATCCGGGAAGTATTTGACGCCGGCGGCAAAAGAGCCCGGTTCATCCGGCGGATAACGATAGCCGGCGCCGTTTCCGACTTTTTGCATGAGCTTTGTGGGCGCGTTGCGAATGTGCATCGGAACGGGACGCGTTCCGTCCTGCTTCACAAAAGCTCTCATCTTGTTAAATGCCTTGTAAACCGAGACCGACTTCGGTGCACAGGCCAAATAAACCACGGCATTGGCTAAAGCCAGCTCCCCTTCGGGCGAACCGAGTCTTTCGTAGATATCGACGGCGTTGGTTGTGATTTCCATTCCGCGGGGATCTGCCAAACCGATATCTTCGATCGACATCCGCATTAAGCGGCGTGCGATGTATAAAGGGTCCACGCCTCCGTCGAGCATACGGCACATCCAATACAAAGCGGCATCCGGATCAGACCCTCGCACCGATTTGTGCAGTGCCGATATCTGGTCGTAAAAATTGTCGCCGCCTTTATCAAATCGGCGAATGGTTGCGGGCAGCGCTGCACGGACGAATTTCTCGTCAATGACCTTAATGCCTCGGTCTTTTGCCATCGTGGCGGAGACTTCCAGAGCGTTCAGGAAGCGTCTCGCGTCACCGTCAGCAAGTCCGATGAGGATTTTCTCGGCCTCTTCATTTACTTTAAGGCCCGTATACTCTCTTTCAAGAGCTCGCTCAAGCAGCTCTTTTAAGTCTTCGTCCTTGAGGGACTCAAGCACATAAACCGTGGAGCGAGACAAAAGCGCCGAAATTACTTCAAAACTCGGGTTTTCTGTGGTTGCACCGATGAAAGTGAAGAGTCCGCTTTCCACATGAGGCAGGAAGGCGTCCTGCTGGCTCTTAGAAAACCGATGGACTTCATCCACAAAAACGACGGTTGAACGTCCAGTCCTTTCTCTGTTCGCCGTGGCCTTTTCTACTGCATCACGAATATCCTTCACTCCGCCGAGCACGGCAGAAATCGAAATGAACGGAAGCCCGAAAGCATCGGCCATCAATCTGGCAAGTGTAGTTTTGCCGACGCCGGGAGGGCCCCACAAAATCATAGAGTGAGGATGAGCGTTTTCAAACGCGCTTCTCAACGGTTTTCCGGGGCCGAGAAGATGCTTTTGTCCCACGACTTCGTCAATTGTTTTAGGACGAAGGCGTTCCGCCAAAGGCGACGCCTGATCTTTAGGTGCAGTTTTACGGGTCGCTTTGGCGGCTTCAGTCGCAGCGTTTTTAGTTGTATCAGGCGAGTCAGGAATTCCGAAGAGATCTGTTTCCATGAAAAAACACTCAAAAATTCTTTGTCATATTTTCTGATATTTTCTAAAAATATGCTTTACCGCAAAAGACTTCTTGCGAAATTTCCCGCTGCACTACTTGTCTTCAGCCAGCTCTTGTTTCAGATATCTACCGGTAATGCTTTCCGAGGTTGCAGCCACTGCTTCAGGTGTGCCTTCAACAACGACTCGGCCTCCTTCCGTTCCGCCCCACGGCCCCATGTCAATAATGTAATCGCAGTTCGTGACGAGTTCTAAGTCGTGCTCGATGACGATCACCGTCGCGCCTAACTGAATCAGATGATCAAAAATCAATACCAGTTTTTTAACATCCTGAGGGTGCAGGCCGATCGTCGGTTCATCGAAAACGAATACCGAGCCTTGCTGAGGTGTTTCCATTTCGTAAGCAAGCTTCAGTCTTTGGGCTTCTCCGCCGGATAAGGCAGGCGTAGCTTCCCCGAGCGTCAGGTAACACACACCGAGGTCCTGTAGGATCTTGAGCTGTTTAGCGATTTTCGTTTCTTCATGCAGGATTCCGGCTGCTTCTTCTACTGTGAGCTTCAACAGACCCGGCAGAGAAACCGACACGGAATCTTTTTCCTTGCTCTTCCAAAGGATGTCATAAGCGTCTTTTCCGTATCGGGAGCCTCCGCAACTCGGACAGATCGTATCGACATCCGGAAGGAACTGAACATCCATCGTGATAATGCCGGTTCCGTCACATACCGGACAGCGCAATTTGCCCGTGTTGTATGAAAAGTCTCCAGCCGTAAGACCCTTTGCCTTGGCATCGGCAGTTCTTGCAAATAGTTTCCGCAAGTCATCAAATACGCCGTCATAAGTAGCAACGGTAGAGCGAACGTTCGCACCAATCGGCTTGGAGTCAATGACTTTAACGGATTGAATACCCTTAGCCTCGATCGAATCCACATGCTCAGGAAGTTTTGTGCCTTGAATAACTGCCTGAAGCGCAGGCACCAGACACTCAATAACCAGAGAAGTTTTACCCGAACCTGAGACGCCGGTGACAGCAATCATTCGTCCTTTAGGAATGGAGACGTCTAACGCTTTGACGGTATAGAACGGCTTTGTCTTAATTCTGATAGAGCCGTTTTCAAACATGTCTTTTTCTGTGGCTCGACTGCGAACTTTTAGAGATTCTTTTCCGGACAGATACGGACCGATTAAAGAATGAGGATTCTTCTCGGCTTCTAAAGGTGTTCCCTGTGTAACGATTCGGCCGCCCTCTTTGCCGGCGCCGGGACCGATTTCAATCAATTGGTCCGCATCCATCAAAATTCTCGGATCATGGTCAACGAGGACGACAGAGTTCTTACGATCAACCAACTCGCGAACGATCTTCATTAACCCGTCCACGTTGTAGGGATGAAGTCAGATTGAAGGTTCATCGAGTACGTAAAGCACACCGGTTGTGTCGCTTCTGACCGCGCGAGAAATTTGGACTCTTTGAAGCTCACCGTTGGAAAGCGTATTTCCCGCTCTGTCCAAAGATAAATAAGACAGACCGAGATTTGTCAGTCTCTCGGCGGTCCTTAAGAACTCATTGACGATACTCTGAGCCATTTCCTCTATCTCAGAAGGCATTTGTCCGGGGATCTTCTGAACCCATACAACAAGCTCTGAAAGAGTCATCGCACAGACCTCGGCGATGTTCTTGCCCATGAGTTTCGTTGACAGCGCCCTCTCATTAAAGCGAGTTCCGTGGCAGGCGGGGCATGGCCCCTTCGTCAGGAACTTCTCAATGCGCTTCATGCCTTTCTCGTCTTTAACTTTCGAGAGTGCGTTCTCAACCGTACGAACGGCATTGAAATAAGTAAAGTCCAAAGGAACAGCTTGACCGCTTCCTTTGTTGGTATAGACGATGTGCTTCTTAACGGCCGGTCCGTCATAGACGGTTTTCTTTTCTTCCGGCGTTAAATCTTTGAACGGAATATCGGTTCTGACACCCATGGCTTTGCAGACTTCCGTCATCAACGACCACATGAGGGTACCCCAAGGTTTAACCGCGCCATCGTCAATGCTCAGCGATTCATCTGGCACCAGACTTGCCCGATTGACCGTGACAGCGATTCCGGTTCCGCCGCAGGTCGGGCAAGCACCGGAGCTGTTGAAAGAAAAGTCCTCAGCACTCGGTGCATCAAACTCAACACCGCAGACAGGACATTTGAGTTTTTGTCCAAGCGCCACAGCCGGCGTCGGCGGTAAATAATGCCCGTTAGGACAGCGGTGAGAACCGAGGCGTGAGAACATCAGACGGATTGAATTAAAGAGTTCCGTCAGCGTTCCGAACGTGCTTCGGATATCCGGTGTTGAAGGTCTTTGGTGAAGAGCAAGCGCGGCCGGAATATTTTCTACTGAATCGACTTTGGCGTCCTGAGTTTGTGTCAGACGACGGCGCGTGTAGGCAGACAGCGCTTCTAAGTAGCGGCGCGATCCTTCTGCATAAAGGACGCCTAAAGCTAAAGAGGACTTGCCGGAGCCGGAAAGACCTGAGATCGCTACCAGTTCGTTGAGCGGAATGTCCACATCCATGTTTTTGAGATTGTGAACTCGAGCGCCTCTCACAAGAATGTCGTCTTTCATTTGCCTTCACCTTTTTCCTGTCCAAAGAAAAATCGGCCAAAGATCTTCCTCTCTCACCGATCTATTTTCTAGAGCTTAATCACTTCACGTTGTCACTAAGCCACTTTTCCACTACCTTGGCTACTTCTGCGCTGTTTTTATCAGAGAACGGGAAGTGTGTGTTGCCTTTAATACCGACATCCGGCAGATGCAGTACTTTAGCGTGACCGCCTTCTGCATTCACGGCCTTGACGAATTCCTGAGCCATCGTCGAAGCCGCACGCCAGTAATCCTGGTAGGGATTTTTGACTTCGGTCTAAGGAATATTGTCACCGTATACGATGAGAATCGGGAACCTTGTCAGCTTTTTGAACTCACTAAGGGGAACACCGACAGCTTTAGTCGGACCGAAGAAACTGTTATTGGGAATCGGTGCAGGCACTTTGCCTTCCGGGAAAATGAATCCGGAACCCGGTTCAAACGCAATGATGCCCTTCAAATTGTTTCCGGCTTCCGTTCCGATGAGCCATCCGGGTCCGCAGCCTTGAGAATGAGTGACGAGGACGGTGCCTTCCGACTTCTTCAAAGCGTCAGTAACGGCATCGGCGATGACCTTGTCATTGTACGGACCCGTATTCGGCGTCATCTGACGCCAGAAAGAATTCAGATCCTTTTGGCTGGCAAAGGCTGAATTGTCATAGAACTTCGGCCATAGACCCATACGGAACTGACCGAACCAGAACTGTTCATCGGGACTTGCCTTAATCGTTCCGTCGACGGTTGCCCTGCCCGCATCGCCGCGGCGAGGCTGATCGATCAAATAAACCGGATAACCTTTACGCAGGAAGACGCTCTGGAAGCCTTCTCTGCCGTCAGGCGTTGTCTGCCAAGTTCTCATGGACTGGCCGGCGCCGTGCAGGAACATTAAGGAAATATTCTTAGCATGAACCGGAATTTGGTAAATCACATTAGCGTGATCACCATGCAGCGTCATAGCATCCGGTTCCGGATGGTACGGATCGAAAGTTTTCTTGGCTTCGATAACTGTTCCGCCGGCAGAGAATGCGCCCTGCTTTTCAATCGTGATCGGCTGAGCAAAGGAAGCGAAAGCAAAGGAACCCAACAGAACTGCGAGTAAAGTTTTTTTCATGCATCGTCTCCTAATCAATGAAGCTTGGTGAGCCACTCGACCATCTTCGGATCATTGTGGTCAAAGAAAGCGGCCTTCTTCTGATCCAAAGCGTTAATGGCGGCCATATCATCGGAAGACAGTTCGAAGTCAAAGACGTCGATGTTCTGACGGATACGATCCGGGTTAACGCTCTTCGGAATGCAGATGATGCCTCTTTGAAGCTGCCAGCGAAGAACGACCTGAGCGATAGATTTGCCGTATTTTTCGCCGATCTTCAGAAGCACCGGGTTGTGGAACAGATCGTTCTTGCCTTCTGCGAACGGAGCCCAGCTTTCCATCGCGATGCCTTTGGAATTCAGATATTCTTCGTCTGAATGGCGCTGATTAAAGATGTTGCACTCGATCTGATCGACGGCCGGCTTGACTTCATTGAAAGCGATTAAGTCTGCGATTCGGCCCATATCGAAGTTAGAAACACCGATCGCGCGAGCGCGTCCTTCCTTCAGGAATTCTTCCATGGCTCTCCATGCGCCGTAGTAATCGTGATACGGCTGATGGATCAGATAGAGGTCCAGGTAATCGAGGCCGAGCTTTTCCAGAGAGGCCGCAAATGCCTTCTTTGCACCTTCATAGCAGACATCTGTGATCCAGAGCTTAGTCGTAATGAACAGTTCATCTCTAGGAATACCGCTGTCTTTGATGGCCTGCCCGACGGCTTCTTCGTTGCCATAGGCTTGAGCTGTATCAATGGAGCGATAGCCGTTTTCTAAAGCACAGAGAACAGCCTTTCGGCATTCTTCAGGATCGGTAACTTGGAAAACACCAAAACCGAGCATCGGCATTTTGACGCCGTTATTCAGAGTCTTGTACAGCATATTCAACCTCCTTAATTGTTCTTCACACCGAAAATATCCGACTTAGGCAGTTTATCGAGGGCTTCGTCAATCGCCTTGATTTCCTCTGCCGAGAGTTTGACGACTGCGCCGCCGGCGTTCTCAACGATTCTTTCGAGTTTACGGCTGCTGGGGATAGCTGTTAGCCAAGTATGTTTGCCGAGCATCCAAGCTAGGGAGAGCTGTGACATGGTTGCGCTGTGTTCTTCCGCGGTCTTCTGAAGGAACGCCATGAGTTCTTCATTTTTCTTCATGGCTTCCGGCGTGAACTGCGGCATACGGGAGCGGTAATCGACCACAGCTTCGAAGTTCTTATTCGTGGCTTTTTCATATGCGCCGGAAAGCAAGCCGTTGGCGAGCGGATGAGGGATATGACTGGCTGAGAACCGATACGCCTAGTAGCCAGCTGTTTTTTTTGCCGGCTTCTGCAAGTATCAAAAGGTTGATTTTCTAGACTACTTCGTAACCGGTAGCCTTCAAAGCCTGCTGTGCCTTCTGAAGGTTTTCTCTCTTCACCAATATGTAGTCGGTGTTATAGGTTGAGACTACAAAAATGCCGATCTTGTTTTCTGCCAGAACCTTAGAAATTTCGGACAAAATACCGATCAATGAAAAATCCAGTACGCCTTCTATCCGGAAAGTCCTCCAGCCATCGACGCGATCCGTAGTATTGTCAGGGACGTCTGACGTAAGGCATACAAGTGAGATTTCTTCGTCAGTTTTACCGACGAAAAAGAACTTACCGTTCAGATCAATGTCGGAGATAGAGACTACCTTGCAAACGGACAGTTCTTGGTCAAGTGTTTTTAACTTCATTTCCGCTACCTCCGGCAAGACGATCAGAAAAACTTATGGTTTAACTAATCGGTTTTTGAGGAAACCCATCAATCGCAATACCGATTTTTGTCCTCCCGACTATAGGATCATTAGACAACCATCCGAGAGATTTATGTCAGAAAAGAGATTCTCTTTTTCCCATAATGAGTTAGTTGAAACCGGAAGGCCTTTGGCCTTTCTACGAAAGGAAATAACTAGGAGAAAACATGAAAACTTGGCTGATTACCGGATGCTCATCCGGATTTGGAAGGAATTAAGCTGAAACGCTCTTGTCCGAAGGCGAACAAGTAATTGTGACAGCTAGAAAACCCAAAACGATTCAGCATTTCGCAAAAAATTATCCTCAGACAGCCTTATGCCTGAGATTAGACGTGACGAAGAAGGACACGATTGACGCAACCGTAAATGCTGCAATTGAAAAATTCGGCAACATCGATGTTCTCATCAACAACGCCGGTTATTGTCTGCGCGGTGCCGTTGAGGAATGCAGAGAAGAAGAAATCTACGCAGAGTTCAACACCAATTTCTTCGGTGCTGTTCGAATGATCCAGGCTGTTCTTCCTCACATGAGAAAAGCCGGCACCATTATTAATTACTCTTCAATTGCAGCTCTGGATACCTCTGCCGGCTCGGCTTTTTACGGTGCAGCCAAGTGTGCTCTTGAAGGATTGTCCTGCGGATTAAGAAAGGAAGTTGAATCGCTCGGAATTAAGGTTATGGTAGTGGAACCCGGACCCTTCAAGACAGATTTCTTTGATCGTTCGATCGACATCAATCCGAATCGGATTGCTGCATACGACAACACCGCGAACAAGAGAAAAGTCAAAATCAGTGATCTCTCTAAGGTAGATATCAAGTGGTGCGACATGGGTCGGGCCTGCAAACTTATCACAGACATCATTCAAAGACCGGATGCTCCGCACCACATTCTCTTAGGCTCAATGGCCGTTGAGATCGACGAAAAATTCGTCAAAGACCGCGCCGAAGAAATTCAAAAATGGAAAGAAGCCTCAGAAAGCCTTGATGGCTAACTTCTGAAACTCTGCTGAAACGCGAATCGCGGCTCTCTTCTACCGAGGGCCGCTTTTTTCTTCTTATCTATGCCTTTAGGCCAACCAAGGAAATTTCTTGAAGTACTCGTCTTCAAAGTTTTTGATCTTCTCCTCTGACTTTAATGTCAAAGCAACCGGATCCAAACCTTGAAGGAGCTTTTCTTTTCTAGAAGGCTCGATTTCGAAATGCAAGACTGCTCCGGAAGGCGTCGTGACCGTTTGAGCTTCTAGATCAACGGTAACGTTTTTTGATTCAGAGTTTTGAAGTTCTTGAATCAGAGCTGAGACTGTGTCTTTTGGCAGCACAATCGCTAGAACTCCATTGTTGGCGCAGTTATCAAAGAAAATCCCTGCAAAAGAAGAACCGATCAGGCACTTGATGCCGCGCTTCTCTAACCCCCATACTGCGTGTTCTCTCGAAGAGCCGCAGCCGAAGTTCGGACCTGTGACAAGAATCCTGGCATTTCGATATTCAGGCTGGTTCAGTACAAATTCTTCCCGATCGGTTCCGTCTTCGTAAAGGCGAATATCATGGAATAGGCCTTCTAAAACGCCTCCTTTATCAATCCGCTTCAAAAAGGCTTTCGGCATGATGATGTCAGTGTCAATGTTAGAAGCCGGCATCGGAGCCGCAACGGCGGTGAGTTTTTCAAATTTTTCCATGATTTACTCCTCTCTGACATCAGCGATAAAACCTTTGACACTAGCGATTGCAACCATGGCCGGACTTGCCAGATGCGTTCTCGTTTGAACGCCCTGCCGTCCTTCAAAATTTCGATTCGTCGCAGAAATACATCTGTCCCCGGCGCCTAAGATGTCGCCGTTCATTGCGAGGCAAAGCGAACACCCGGAATTACGCCATTCCCATCCGGCATCTTTAAAGATCTTATCAATGCCCTCTTTTTCTGCCTGCGCACGAACTTGCGTGCTGCCGGGAACGACAAAGGCCTTAACTCCGGGGGCAAGTTTTTTGCCTCTCAGGACTTCGGCTGCGGCTCGGAGATCCTCGATTCTGGAGTTAGTGCAGGAACCGATGAAGGCATGCGTAATCGGAAGTCCTTTGATTTTTTGTCCTGCTTCAAGACCCATGTAGGCCAAAGCTCTTTCGTAGTCGGCTCGAATCTTCGGATCTGTGATAGAAACAGGATCCGGGATCGACTCAGAAATTGTGCAGTTTTGATCCGGACTCGTTCCCCAAGTGACAGAAGGCTCTAGACCCGTGATGTCGATCTCGACTTCTTTATCAAATAGAGCTTCTTCATCAGATTTCAGCGTCTTCCAAAACTCCACTGCTTTGGACCACGTTTCGCCCTTAGGCGCAAACTCTCTGCCTTCTAAATAATCAAATACTTTTTGATCAGGAGCAATAATCGAAGAACGGGCCGCGCATTCAACGGCCATGTTGCACAGCGTTAAACGCTCTTCAACGGAAAGATCGCTGATTACAGGACCGCAGAATTCAACGCAGTGGCCGGTACAGCCGCCCGCACCGTGCTTTTTCACAATAAAAAGAATGATGTCTTTGGCTGTAACTGCCTTACCTCTGGCGCCGGTTACCCGAACGCGCATATTCTTGAGCTTCTTGTATCGAAGCGTCGAAGTTGCCAAGTAATGATAAATATCGGACGTTCCGATGCCATAAGCCACAGCCCCGAGTGCACCGTACATGGCTGTGTGGCTGTCCCCGGCGCCGATCTGCATGCCGGGAAGTACTTTGCCTCGTTCAACCATTACGACGTGTTCAATGCCTTGCTTAGGATTGCCGTTATTCAGAACTTCAAAGCCGAAATCAGAGCCATTCTTAATCAGATATTTGACTTGAGTGCAGGCATTTTCTTCAGCCGGAAACTCCGTTCTGTCGGGAGCGCTTGAATTGACATGATCGACTGTTCCCAAAGTAGCCCATGGTCTCCAAACCTTAAGACCGTTTTCTCTTAACAAAGAAAAAGCCTGGGGACTGGTGTATTCGTTAACGACGGTGCGATCAATGTAAACGAGCCTTTCAATGCCGTCAGCCGAAAGTTTCTCGATGGTATGAAGGTCAACGATTTTGTCGTGCAAAGTTTTTGTAGTCATTTCGGATCTCCCTGAGGTTTCTAAAATTTTACTATCTAAGCCAGTCAGAACAGCCCCGAATTTCAAAGGTCATACTGTCTGATTTTCACCCATATGGTCCATTTTCATACTGGCCGACTATTTTCATTAATTAATTACAGCGCACGACAAAATAAGTCAGCAGTGATTAAGCGAGAATCCTTATAATCAGTCTACTTTTTCGTCGAATTAAAACCGCAAGCATGTCTTCTCGTGTTATTCCAATTAAGGCCGCTACAAAAACGGTCCCGCTGGTCGGTGAAATCCGTCGTGACGAGACTCACTGGATTGATTCCCGCGGACGCCCTTTACGCGATGTCAGAATTTCTATCACTGACCGCTGTAATTTCCGCTGCCGCTACTGCATGCCGAAGGAAAAATTCGAGAAGGACCACTGCTTCCTTTCCCACACTGAAGTCCTCTCTTTTGAGGAAATCATTCGTCTTGCCAAAATCTTTGCCGCGAACGGCATCGAAAAGATTCGTTTGACGGGCGGCGAGCCCCTGCTGAGAAAAGGCATCGAGTTCCTTATTGAAGAGCTCTCCAAACTCAAAACTTGGAATGGAAAGCCCCTTGACGTTGCCGTGACCACAAACGGTGCAGCTTTGTCTGCAAAGGCCAAATCGCTGGCTGCTGCGGGACTTAAACGCTTAACCGTTTCTTTGGACGCCATGGATCCTCAAATTTATAAGGATCTCAACGACGTTAATTTCCCGATTGAAAAAACGCTTGCAGGTATTCAAGCCGCAAAAGACGCCGGCATTCCTTCGATAAAGATCAATGTTGTCGTTAAGCGCGGCGTCAACGAAAAAGAACTCATCAAAATCGCCGAGCACTTCAAAGGCAGCGGAATCATTGTCCGCTACATCGAGTTTATGGATGTCGGCACTTCTAACGGCTGGAGACTTGACGATGTCATCCCCTCTCACAAGATCGTTGAAGAGATCAACCGCGTCTATCCGATTGAACCGTTGAACCCGAATTACACCGGCGAAGTCGCCACTCGCTGGGCCTACAAGGACGGCAGCGGAGAACTCGGCTTCATTTCATCTGTGAGCGAACCGTTCTGCAAAGAATGCTCTCGAATTCGTTTATCCGTTGACGGAAAACTCTACAAATGTCTTTTTGCCACGGAAGGCTTTGACATTCGCCAGATGCTTCGCGGCGGCGCTTCCGATGAAGAAATCGAAGACGCCATCGGTCGAATTTGGACAACTCGCGACGAACACTATTCTGAAATTCGTACGGAAGAAACCGTCAAAGCCAGAGCCGGGAAGCGAATTGAGATGTCTTATATCGGCGGTTAGGATTAATGCTCACGGATTTTCCTTGACTTTAGGATAATTTGTTTTTGGGATTCCGTTCAGAAGGCCCGCCTTGGTTATGATTGAAACATAAGTTAAATTTTGTTTCAGTTATAAAATGAACTTTTCACCAATCTCAATCACCTTTTTCGCCTATTTGGTCGTAATGGTGGCTGTCGGCTTAGCGGCTTGGCGGTACACCAAAAATTTCAATGACTATATCTTGGGCGGCCGCCGCTTAGGCGCTGTTGTTACCGCATTGTCCGTCGGCGCTTCCGACATGAGCGGATGGCTCCTGATGGGGCTCCCGGGTGCGGTTTTCCTCTCCGGTATTTGCGAATCCTGGATCGCCATCGGTTTAGCACTGGGCACGCTGGCTAACTGGCTGATCGTTGCCGCTCCGCTTCGCGTCTATACCGAAACGGCACACAACGCTCTGACGCTTCCGGACTACTTCTCTCATCGCTTTGAAGACAAGTCCCGCATGCTTCGAATCATCTCGGCCGTCGTGATTCTGCTTTTCTTTGCGATTTACTCCGCCTCCGGTATGGTTGCGAGCGCCAGACTCTTTGAAATCGTTCTTGATCTTCCCTATTCCACCGCATTGATTTTCGGCACCTTTGCCACGCTGGCTTACGTCTTCCTCGGCGGCTTCCTTGCCGTCAGCTGGACCGACACCATTCAGGCTGCCATGATGTGCTTGGCTCTGATCATCGCCCCGGTTGCTGTGATGATCGACTTAGGCGGCTTCTCTGCTACAGTCGAGCAAGTCAGATCCGTTGATCCGACACACCTCAATATGCTTCAGGGTCAGACCTTCATCGGCGTAATTTCCCTGCTGGCTTGGGGCTTAGGCTACTTCGGTCAGCCTCATATCCTTGTTCGCTTCATGGCTGCTAAGAACGCTTCTGTGATGCCTCGCGCCTGCAAGATCAGCATGATTTGGCTCATCTTCTCCTTGTCCGGCGCCGTTGCTGCAGGCTTCTTCGGATCGGCTTTCTTCTCTGCCCATCCGGATCTCGGCAAAGCCGTTGCAGAAAACCATGAACGTGTTTTCATGATCCTGTCAACCACCCTGTTTAATCCTTGGATCGGCGGCATTCTGCTCTCCGCCATCCTCGCTGCAGTGATGAGTACCCTTTCCTGCCAGCTGCTGGTCTGCAGTTCTGTCCTTACCGAAGACTTCTACCGTGTTTTCATTCGTCCGAATGCAGCACAGAAAGAGCTCGTCTGGATCGGCCGTTTGACCGTAGTCGCCGTGAGTGTGGTTGCTATCTTGATTGCTACGGATCCGAACAACCTGGTTCTCTCCTTAGTCAGTTACGCTTGGGGCGGGTTCGGTGCCTCCTTCGGCCCGATCATCATCCTTTCGCTTCTCTGGAGGGGTGTCACCCGCAACGGTGCTTTGGTTGGCATTATTGTCGGTGCGTTAACTGTTTTGGTCTGGCACCAAGGCGCCTGGTGGGGCATGTATGAAATCATTCCGGGCTTTGTACTGTCCTTCATCGCCATCGTCGTGGTCAGCCTGCTTGACCCAAACAAACCTTCTGCAAACATGATCGAAACTTTCGACAAAGTTCAGTACAAGCTCGAAGATGTTAAGAAGCAGCTTGCCTAACTTCTGAAGCATCCTCAAATCGGGCCGATATGGCCCGATTTTTTTGCCGAAAATAACTCCCATTTGATTTAACTCCCTGTTTTTCTAAGAAGTAAAAAAAGTATTTCAGTTGTTTCATTCCATTGCTCCACGCTCAATTCGCACAATTCTTACAGGTGAATTAGGAGTAACCCCGTAGAATTTAAACATCAGGAAAATTTATGAAATAGGAGTTTTAAATGAAATTAGTTAGAGTTTTACTCCCCCTTGCTGCTGCCGGTTTAATCATGGGCACAGCTTCTGCACGTGACATGGACGGTTTCTACGGTAAGGTTGAACAGATGCCGACAGCGGAAAATCCTGCTTGGGTGATCGGCGGAAAGACATTCAAGGTTGACCAGCGCACTAAGATCGAACATCGTCGTGACCAGAAGATCGGCGTTGGTTCCTGCGTTAAGGTTGACGGTGATCTCGATCGCGAAGGCAATTTCTTCATTTCCGAAATTGAACAGAAACGCGACAATCGCTGCCGTTAATTCTTAATTGATAGAGCAGCCTTCGGACTGCTTTTTCATTGTTTATTATTTGCGAAAAAATGAAAAAATTCTTTCTTGCTTTAGCCGCTCTGAGTTTATCTTTCACCGCTTTCGCTGCCGGAGACGATGATGCTTTTTACGGAAAAATTGAAAAGATGCCCTCCGCACAAAATCCGACTTGGGTTATCGGAGGCAAGACTTTCAAAGCTGACGCTCGTACAAAGGTTGAGAGCCACGGCGGCCACAAATTTGACGTAGGCGCCTGCGTCAAAGTAGAAGGTGATATTGATCACCGCGGTGAATTTTTCATTTCCGAGATGGAAATCAAAAATGAGAGCCGCTGTCATTAATAAGGTCTCTAGGGCCTCCTTACCTTTTCCTGACTTTTTGAGAGTTTTGTCTGAACAGCCGGTAAATTCCTAGAAAAGGCTATAAAAAATCTCGTCCCGTGAAAGCAACGCGGACGAGATTTTTTTAAGCAAGTGCATTCAACACTTGCGGAGATTTTGATTACATCTTATTGGAAACGGTAGTCGCAGCGTGGTCTACGCCATTACCTAACGCAGCAACGTCCTTGCCCACTCCTTTAACCGTATTGCATCCGGCAAGTCCGATCAAAAAAGCAGCCAAAATAGCAAGCAGTGAAAACTTTTTCATATCTACCTCTATTGCAATGATTAACTAGCGGCACCCATTAAAGTTTCTTTTGCACAGCAGTTGCTGCGGTATCAATGTCGTCGCCGACGGCTGAAACGTCCTGGCCAACACCTTTTACAGTAGAACAAGCTGATACAGAAAGCGTAAAGGCAGCGGCCATAACCATCAGTACCCATTTCTTCATTTTTTCCTCCGAAAAATCTTTTTCTTGATGTGGTTAATTTAAGCCTTTCCCGATCAAAGACCGTCCTAACTGATTCAAAACGGGACTCCTTTTTTGAGAAGCCCCGTTCAGAATAGAAACTGGATTCGACAGTCCGAAATGATTAATTCGGCTTTGTCAGATCCGCGCCGAAATATTTCACGGATAGTTTGGATAACGTTCCGTCATTCTTCATTTCCTGAAGAGCATTGTCGATTGCCTTCTTCAGTGATGCGTTGTCTTCACCCTTCTTCATCGGAATGGCATATTCCGTCACTTTATCCATCGTAGCTGCAATCTTCAAAGGTTCATCGGGACGATGCTTCATGTAGTCCCCGTAAGAAGTGGAGGCGTTGATAGTTGCCTGTACCTGTCTGTTTTTAACCATCTGAAGCGTTTCAGCCAGAGTATCGACACCGCTGACTTTGGCTCCGTACTTTTCGCCGATCTCCTGGTATGTCGAGCCAATAGAATTTGCGGTAGTTTTACCTTTCAAATCATTAAAAGAGTGAATATCGTTGTTGTCGGACCGTGTAATTAGCACCGTGCGGTCATAGGCGTAAGGTGTGGAGAAATCATAAGTTTTCGCGCGGTCAGGCGTAACGTCTACACCATTAATCACCAAGTCATATCTTCCCGTATCCATACCGGCGAAAAGACCGTCCCAGGGGCCTTCAACAATCTTGGCTTCGACTCCCAATTTCTTGGCTAAGTTCTGAGCGACTTCAACGTCATATCCGACCAACTGATCTTTTTCATTGTGGAAGGAGAACGGCTGCCAGTCCCCTTCTAAGCCGACCTTCAATTCACCGGATGATTTAATTCTTGCCAGGTGATCTTGAGAAGCCGAAGCGGAATTGCGGCTCGGCGCTTTATCGCATCCGACCAACATAAGAGAGGCAGAACCGGCAAGGAAAAGGCCCAGGCCGAACTTCATCAATAATCGAAAATTATGTGTCATATCTAAATCATCAACAAAAATTAAAGAGAATTCATCGCGTTTTCTGCTTCGCGCTGCTTCTTGAAGGCTTCCAAGGCTGAGCGCTGGGCCTCTTGAGAACCGCTTGCCAAACGAAGGAAAGCTCGGGTACGTTCGTTTTGAGGATGTTCGAAAATCTGCTCGGGGCTGCCTTGCTCAACAATCAAACCATGATCCATAAAAATGACTCTGTTGGAAACGTTACGAGCAAAGTTCATTTCATGCGTCACCACGACCATTGTCATGCCTTCTTGAGCGAGCTGACGCATTACCTCTAATACTTCATCCGTCAGTTCAGGGTCTAAAGCCGAAGTAGGCTCATCAAAATAAATAATTTCCGGGTCCGTGGCGAGAGCCCGAGCAATTGCAACCCGCTGCTGCTGACCTCCGGAAAGTTCGCTCGGATAGGAATTGGCTCTGTCTTCCAGACCAATCTTACGGAGAAGCATCATGCCTTTTTTTACCGCGTCTGCTCTGCTCATGCCTCTGCCGGAAGTCAGACCAAGCGTAATGTTCTCAAGCGCCGTTTTATTTCTAAAAAGATTGTAGTTCTGAAAAACAAAGCCCGTTTTTCTTTGGATTTCGGACGCCTGTTCTTTAGTGGCCGTTTTTAAATCGATAGTCTTATCGTCCAAACTGATTGACCCGTAATCAGCCCTTTCCAGGAAATTGACGCAGCGAAGCAAGGTGGTTTTTCCGGAGCCTGACGGTCCGAGAATTGAAACCACATCGCCTTTATAAACATCGATGCTGATATCTTTCAACACTTCTAAGGTGCCGAAAGATTTTTTCACATGGCTTATGAGAAGGAGCGAATCGGTTTTTTCCATTACTAATTTGACTGCAAAAATGAATCGTTAGTTTGTACCGTATTTGCCGAGTTTCTTTTCCCCGCGGCGCTGTAAGTACTCAAGAATCGTCGAGAAAATTAAATAAATGAGCGCGACTTCGATGTACACCGCCATGGTTTCGTATGTTCTTCCGGCAATCCTTTGAGCCTGGAAGAACATCTCAGCCACCGTAATGTTAGCCGCCAAAGAAGTGTCTTTAACCATTGAAATCATGGAGTTGCCCAAGGCCGGGAACGCAGTTCTAAAGGCCTGAGGCAGAACGACGTGCCACATGATCTGAAAATAATTGAGGCCGACGCAGCGTCCTGCTTCCATCTGGCCCTGAGGAACTGACTCTAACGCGCCGCGAATCGTTTCGGCGTTATAGGCGCCTTCGTTGATTGAGAAAACAATAACGGCGGCCAGGAAGGCGTCCACCATGATGCCAATACTCGGCAGCCCGAAGAAAACGACATACAGCTGCACAAGCAGCGGCGTTCCTCTAATCACCCAGACATAGAAGCGGCAAATTTGCCGAAGAACCGGAACTTTCGAGTACTGGATCAGTGCTACAACGACTGCAATGACCATGGAAAAAGCGAACGAAATGATCGTCAAAGGTATCGTTACAGTGATGCCTTTGAACAATAATTGCGGAAAAGCATCCACCATTACTTGCCATACGTGCGGATCCATTGGCGCCCCTTCCTTCTGATAAAGTCGGCTTCTTTTAAATTAAGGAACCTCTGCACAAAAGGTGGGTGATATGCTATAATTAGCATACTACCGAAAA
>Rahab_p1__coassemble_649_pt1 | contig 45185 bp, 28 predicted proteins | sample Rahab_p1__metabat2_high_PE_025 | metagenome-assembled genome bin Rahab_p1 | reverse complement strand
TCGAGTCCGCATTTACTTAATTGATAACGTATTTATAGATTGAACTACTAGTTATTGGGTTTTGTGAGATTTGGCACACTTGCCCTTCGTACTTGCCTGAGGCTGTTTCTGTTCGTCAGCTCAGAGCTTTGCTAGCCCCTTCTTTCAGCTTCTGCATCACTGCAGACACCTTGGGGTTCGCTAGTCTTTCCCACTAGCGGGCAGACTCGGGACTTTCACCCTATAGAGAATGCTCATGCCGAGCACACCAAACATCGCCGCTAACCGGCGAGATATCTCTGAAAACGCTCAATTACTCTTTCTGGATTGAACAGAGATATCCGTTCTCAAGCTCGGCCCACGCACGATACTTGTTCAGTAATTGCTCAATATTTGCGCGATTCCTGTTCAATTTCTTCTCAACTCTCAAAAATTGGACGCTTTCTTTGACATCGAGAAAGATTAGACATAGAGGGTTGAGTACCTTTAATTCTATCTTTTTATAATAAAACTCCCCTCTAATTTTTTTATTTTATCTTTAGCGAAATTTCGCAGAAAATATTCAGCTGCACTTTTCGGATTAAAAGAGAAGCTCCCTCTCAAACCTGGATTGCTCACAATACTTGTTCAATACTTGTTCGATCTTGTTCAATTTCTGCTCATTCCTCAAAATGAAGGTTTTCTTTGACAGCTGGAAATCTCAGATCAATCGGGACGACATTCTTCAAATCGTCTCTTTAAAGATAAACCTCCCCTCTGAATTTTTATTTCTTCTTTCGCTGAATTTCGCTAACAGCGCCTAGAACTTCTTTCCGTATCCAGGCGCGTCTTTCGGCCTTGTGCGAACTTCTTGTTCCTTACTTCAGAGAGTCGAAATTCGGAACTGCTTCCAGCAACCGACAGGTGTAAGGATCTTTCGGACGATTGAGGATTTCTGCCGCCGATCCCGCTTCTACCACTTCTCCGGACTTCATCACAATGACTTCATCAGCAAGGTAACGCACGACACCGAAGTTATGAGTAATGAACAAGTAGGAGATATCGCGGCTCCTTTGAATTTCATTCAAAAGATTCAGGATTTGAGCCTGTACCGAAACATCCAAAGCCGATGTCGGTTCGTCGCAAATCAGAAGTTTGGGTTCAACCACCAAGGCTCGAGCAATCGCCAATCGTTGCCTTTGACCGCCCGAGAACTCATGCGGATAACGATTCAGAGAATCGGAACGAAGCCCGCAAAGACCGATGACATCTTCAATTCTGCCCAGTGCTTCGCTCGCCGGAATATCAGGATGCAGACTTTCCAAGCCCTCAAGCAGAATTTCTTTGACACGCATTCTCGGATTCAGGCTGGAGAACGGATCTTGGAAGATAACCTGCATATCGACACGAGCTTGTCTAAGGTCTGGACCATTCAAGCTGCCTAAGTCTTTTCCGTTCAAGAGCGCAGAACCGGTGATTTTTGCTTGTTGTCTGAGAAGCTGGAGAATGCCTCGGGCAACCGTAGTTTTACCACTGCCGCTTTCACCGATCAGCGCTGTGGTCAGCCCTCTGCGTACATCGAATGAGACATTATTTACAGCTTTGGCATATTCCGTCGGCCTCAGAAAACCGCCGCGAATCGGGAACCAAACGCTGTAATCTTTGACTTCCAGAATGCAAGGTACTTCTTTCTGCTCTCTTTCGACAACCACGTCGCTTCGCGGAAGTTCGACCGGATCATTTTCAGGGAACAGACAGCGTACTTTTCGGTCGCCAATCTCCTGCAAGACAACTTTATGCTGAGAACATTCGGGACGAGCTTTTTTGCAGCGCTCGGCAAATCGACACCCGTGGAACTCTCGGTTCAGGCGAGGAACCATGCCCGGTATTGCTTCGAGCATCTGACTCTTTTGCTTTCCTTCAGGCAATGCTTTTAAAAGATTGCGCGCATAAGGATGCAATGGCTTGGAGAAGAACTCACGTGCTGAAGCTTCTTCCACCAGCTCACCGGCATACATCAGCCCTACCCCGTCTGCGACCTGAGCCACAACAGCCAAATCATGCGTAATCAGCAGAATGCCGATGTTTTCAGTTTCCTTGAGCTGCTTTAAAAGATCAAGGATCTGAGCTTGGACGGAGACGTCCAGCGCCGTCGTCGGTTCATCTGCAATCAAGTAATTCGGCTCGGCCGCAAGTGCGATAGCGATCATCACACGCTGTTTCTGTCCGCCGGAGAGCTCGAACGGGAATGATTTCATTCTGCGTTCGGGCTCGGGGATCCCGACTTTTTTCAGCCAATCAAGTGCTTTTGCTCGCGCTTCTTCGCCGCGCAGCGGAGTATGAAGGAGAATAGTCTCGACAATTTGATCCCCGACAGTCATCACCGGATTTAACGACGTCGCCGGTTCCTGGAAAATCAGACTGATCTTGGAAGAGCGAATATTACGCATCGCAGCTTCCGGCAAACCCATAATTTCTGTTCCGTCAACGGTAACAACACCGCTCGAGACTCGTCCGGAGCTCGGAAGCAATCTCAGCAGAGAAAACGCCGTCATAGATTTGCCGCATCCGGACTCTCCAACGAGAGCGCAGATTTCTCCTCGATTCAGTGTCAGACTCAAACCGTCTACGACGCGGACCGTATCCTCGGAAGTGAGGATTTCAGTCACCATATTAGAGATCTGAAGCATTATTCCTTCCTCCCGATTTTGAGGACCAATCTCGGGTCGAACGCTTCCCGAACGGCTGATGCAAATAAGTTTGCAGACAACACAAGTGTGAGCATGAAAGTGAAAGCCGCGCAGAGGTTCCACCAAACAACCGGAGTGCGGGAAAGTTCAAGACGCCCGGCATTAATCATGGAGCCAAAACTGTGCGTTGTCGGATCAACGCCGACACCAACGTACGAAAGCACAGCTTCGTAAAGAACAATGCCGGAGAAATCCAACACCGCCACAATCAAAATGATGTGGATGACATTCGGCAGAACATGACGCTTCATGATTTTGAACGGTCCCAAACCGAAGGCACGAGCCGCTTGAATGTAATCAAGCTGAGAAATCTTCAGAGTCTCGGCGCGCAGCAGACGGGCGAGCGTGGCCCATCCCGTCAGACCGATGATGATCGAAAGCATGAATAGACGAAGGTCTGCTCTCTCAATGCCGGTTGCATACATGCCGGGATGAGAGTCAATAAAAACCTGGATCATCAGCACCGAGGCCGCAATAAGAAGAACGCTCGGGATCGAAGACAACGTGGTGTAGAGGTACTGAATCAAGTCGTCCACCCAGCCTTTGAAGAAGCCTGCACAGATTCCCAGCACCACGGCAAAAGGAAGCGTTGTCAAAGTCGCCAGTGTTCCGATCACAAGGGCGGTACGCACGGACTTAAAGGCTTGATAAAGAACATCGTTTCCTGTTTGATCCGTCCCCATCACGTGATAGTACGGCCAGAGCGCGCCGATCAGGCACCCGAGAACTATTAAGACAGAACATGTCGTCAGAATCGCTTCATAAGGAACCTCGTCGCGGCGCTTAAATAAAGTGCGCACTTCTTCCTTAAATGAGCGGCCTTTAGAACGGGAAATCAATCCGACCGTTAAGAACCACAGCAAAGCGCTAAGCGCCAGCCCCGCGCCTAAGCCACTGGCAGACTTAATAATGACGTCTTCTGCCCAATCAGCTCGAGCTTTAAGATGCGCGCCGCCGGCTTTCAGCGGTTCGTAATCACGTACAGGTTTGCCGTCTTCAAAGCGGGAAATTTTCTCAAAGGTCTGAGTCGCCAGCGGCATCGAATAAGACTTCTCTTCCGCCGAAGACGCTTTGCCGAGCGCTTTATCCAGAAGGGAATAGGCTTTGACGTCATAGATCGCGCGGCCGTCCTGAACATCAATGACGGGACGGAAGTGCACCGAATCTACGACGGAGAGCAGAAGAAAGAAACACAGCAGCGAAAGCGAGCACAGCGAGGCGCCGGAACTCACAACATAACGCCAGCGTGCTTTGAGCTCTTCGGAGCGGGCAACATGAATCAGATAAAACGTCAGTGCCGCAAGAAGAACAACAACCACGATATCCGTCGGAAGCAAAACAAATTTAGGCATCATTTCAAACGGATCCTCGGGTCGGCAATCGTATAAGCCACGTCGGTCAGAATCAGACCGATGACATACAAGACTGTTCCTACAAAAACCATCGTACGGACAATCGCGAAGTCCTGAGCATTGATCGCATCAATCGTGAAGCTTCCTAAGCCCGGAATGCCGAAGAAGCTCTCCATCACTAAGGAGCCTAAAAACAGCATCGGGAGCACGGCAACCGTTGAAGTCAGAATCGGCAGGCTGGCGTTGCGCAGCACGTGTTTAAAGAGAACTGCCGTTTCGCTCAGGCCCTTTGCTCGAGCGGTGCGAACGTAATCCTTGTTGATTTCTTCCAGGAACATCGATCGATACAGCAGCGCGTCTCCGCCGATACGCGAGAAAACGCCGATCGCAATCGGAAGAATCAGGAACGAAATCATGGCCGTTCCCGTCTCAAAGCCTGAGATCGGAACAAGCCGCAGGACTTTGGAGAAAAGCCACTGCCCGAAAATAATGTAGAAAAGTGACGAGACCGACATCATGACAATGGCAAAGACCACGCCTCCGATTTCAAGCTTCGTGTGCCGGAAAAACACTAAACCTAAAGAAAACACAACAATCACAAAGACGCCAAGCAAAAAGGTCGGAAATGCCAAAGCAACCGAGGGCCACATTCGGTTTTTGATTTCATAGGCAATGTCGCGTCCTGCGTCTGACGCGCCGAGGTCTCCTACCATGAGACGCGCACTGTGCTGCCAAAAAATCGTATCGGTAAGCTTATCCGAGCCTTCGGCCTTCTCATTCCAAAGCAGCGGCTTATCGTAGCCGTGCTCTTCTTTCCAGTTCTGGATCGCTTCAGCGGTCACGCGTTTGCCGCCGATATTGAGGCGAGCCATATCGTCCGGCGTGTTGACCGTAAAGAACAGCATAAAGGTCAGAAGATTGACGCCGATCAGGATCAGGAAGCCGTAGCCGATGCGTCTTAAAAGATAACGAATCATTTGACTTGCTCCTCTGTGGTGCGTGCGGTCATTCTTTCCCGCTTCCTATGAAGGGCCACGGCCGGAATAGTCACCAAGGCCGACAGCAGAACAAAAACCAGCAGCGGCCAGTAAATCGGTTTGTTCCATTCTTTAATGGCCTTTACACGCGTCTCAGGATCGAGCCTCAGATACTGAATGTGATTGCGCACAACTTGCGTGGGTTTGCCGTTGTGCACCCACTGATGGAACGCTGCGGAGCTTGTCGGAAAGTATCCGAATGTCCAAGGTGCGTCTTCCTGGACGATCTTGATCAGTTCGTTGATGGCCTCGGCCTTAGCCGGACCCTCGTCCATATAACGCATTCGGCTGAAGAGTTCGTCGTACTTCGGATTTTGATAGTTCGCCGCGTTTTCTCCGGAGCCGCCGGTCTTGGACTTTGCGTTTGGACCGTAAAGCAGGAACAGGAAATTTTCTGCATCCGGGTAGTCGGCAAGCCAGCCCCATAGGAAGAGCTGGTGATTGCCGGAAATCACTTTATCCTGGAAACGGTTGTAGTCCGTACCCCGGATATCGAGCTGAATGCCGATCTTGGCACACTGCTTCTGGTACCAGTCGAGCACAGCCTTCGTTGAAGGAGACGCTGCCGCCTGGAAGTCGAGATTCAAGACTAAAGGCTCGCCGGTTTTTGCATCACGGCCGCCGGGGTAGCCTGCTTCAGCTAAGAGTTTCTTGGCTTCTTCAATGGATTTGCGGCGGACGAGTCCGTCTTCGGTCTTTTCGTAAACGATCGGGTTAAAGGCCGCAGCGCCGTCCTCTCGATATCCGAAAAGTCCCGGCGGCAGGGGTCCATGCGCGGGAGACGCCAGCCCTTTCTCAAAGATCTGGATATATTCTTCCCAGTCCATGGCAATAGAAATCGCCTGACGAAGCTTCTTGTTGCGCTCGCGCTCTTCGGGCGTCTTGCCTTCTCCTACGACCGGATCCATCCAGTTAAAGCCGAAGTACGTGTTTTGCGCTTCTATGGTCTGCGGAAACTGCAGTTTCTTTTCTTTGTACTCTTTCTCTTTTTCCGCGCTGTCCGCCATGCCGATCAAGAAGCCCTGACCGTTGTCGAGGCGTTCAATCTGCGGAGAGTCGTAGTAGCCCTGCAAGAACTTCGTGCGTAGCGGCACGCTTTCTTTTTCTGCCGTGATTTCAATCCGATCAATGAAAGGCAGCGGTTTTCCGCAGTCTTTTAAAAAGCCTTTTGCTTCGTCTCCGGGTTCACCTGTGCACGGATAGAGCTCCGTCTTTCGGAAATTCGGATTGCGCTCCATGACATGTTTGCGGTTTTCAATCGATTCCACCAGCATGTAAGGACCGGTGCCTACAGGCCAATAGTTCAAAGACAAGTTATTCTTGGCCATACCCTTCTGGGCGTAGAAGGCTTCTGCTTCCCACGGAACCGGCGCAAAGAAAGTCATTGCCAGCCAGTTGGGGAACTGGGGATACTTTCCTTTGACTTCGAGCCGCAGTGTGTGCTTATCCGGCGCCGATACGCCCTTGAGTTCAAACTTCCGTAAATCTAAGAACGGTAAGTCTCGATCGGAAGGTTTGAGGTCAGCGCGAAGACGCTTATCTTCCGCGCGCACCTGAACGGCAAAGTCTTTTAAGCCCGGAAGATAGTTCACCATCGTTCCGTAGACCGGAGCAATGATGCGGGGATTAGCCATCCGCTTGATCGAGTAAACGAAGTCCTCGGCGGTCAGTTCACGCGTACCTTTCTGCGGCAAATCCATCGGATTGTGCAGTTGGTCGATAACTTCAGGCGCTAAAGCGTGATTGACGTACTCGCCTTTCTCATTTTTAGCGAAGGCCGGATGAGGGGCAAACAAAATGCCCTTCTTAATCGGGATCTCGTAAACGCTCAGCGCAATCTCTTCCGCTGATGCAGTCTCCGGAAGAACCTTTCCGTCTTTATCCAAATAAACTGGCTTGACCACCTCAGCGGCAGAGCGAGGGATCAGACGATACGGCCGCTCTAAGAAGTGATATTGATAAAGCGGTTCATAGATACTATAGGTGTAAGGCGTCTCATCTGAAGAGTAAGAACTCGTCGGATCTAAATGCTTCGGACTGCGGCCTGAGAATGGCGTATAGAGCGTGTTGGAGGCAAGCTCTTTTTCCGTGTGAACGGAGTTCGGAATTTCTTTGCAGGAGGTCAGCGCGGCCAGTGCAAAGACGGCCGCCGACAGCTTAAAAAGTCTGCCGTAAGCTGCGCCGTATCCTACTTTAATTTTCACTGCTCTTCCTTTCGCCTATTTTGGGACGTGATATCTTATCAGATCGCAAAAAGTTCCAAAGAAATAAAACATTTAGGCACAGTTGCACACCTAGGGGTATTCCTATCTTTTTAAGTTTCACACAAGATTTTATTGATTCAGAAAAACGGGTACAAAGAAGAGTTTTCAAGCCTGACTCTCCGGTACCCGTTTGTTAAAATGCGCTGTTATGTGAGGCTGGGCTTCAAGGAGCCTTTTTGAGCGCGTCTAAGCGCGCTCGGATGAGAATTCGTTGATGGAAAAACACTATTTCGACTGGCCGGTTCGCGTCTACTACGAAGACACAGACTGTGCACGAGTGGTTTATTACGCAAACTACTTCAGATTCATGGAACGCGCACGCACGGAATGGCTGCGCGCGTTGGGCTGGAGTCAGGAGCGGCTGTACTCAGAGCTCGGCGTCGTCTTTGTCGTCGCCGAAGCCAAAGCCAAGTACAAGAAACCGGCTCGGCTGGATGATGAATTAGTGGTTCGATCAACGGTCACCGCGTGCGGCCGTACTTCTTTTGAATTTCATCAGGAAATTCTGAGAGGAGATGAAGTGCTCAACGTCGGAGACGTTCGCTGCGGCACGCTCGACGCGCACACATTCCGCCCGGTGGCTATGCCCGAGCCTATTTCAGAACAACTCAAAAAACTTTTAAATCATTAATCATTCGTTAGTACAAGGGACTGTGATGGAAGCATCTGCCGATTTATCAATCATTACTTTGGTTGCTCATGCGAGCGCCGTTGTTCAGATTGTTTTGGCTATTCTTTTGATTTTCTCTTTAGTGAGCTGGACCATTATTTTTCAGAAATGGTTCCAGATGAGCCGTGCAAGAAGAGAAGCCCGCAACTTCGACAAGCGTTTCTGGGGCGGTGCAGATTTAAATAAACTCTACGAAAGCGCCACCGAGCGCCGCTCTTCCATCGGCCCTCAGGAGGGCATCTTCTACTCCGGCATGACCGAGTTCTTAAGAAGCCGCGCGAGCAATCTCGAAGCCCGCGCCGGCACCTTCGGCGTCATTGACGGTGTGTCTCGCGCCATGCGCGCCCGTTATCAGAGAGAACTCGACATTCTCGAGTCGGGCTTGAGCGTTTTGGCCACCATCGGTTCCGTTTCCCCGTACATCGGTTTGTTCGGCACGGTCTGGGGCATCATGGACGCCTTCACCGGCTTGGGCAACCTGGAAAGCGCTTCGCTGGCTGTCGTCGCCCCGGGTATTGCCGAAGCTCTGGTAGCAACCGCGATCGGCCTGTTTGCCGCTATTCCTGCCGTTATCGGCTACAACCGCTTTGCTTACAGTCTGGATCGTCTCTCGAGCCAGTACGAAAGCTTCATGCAGGAATTCCAGAACATTTTGGGGCGTCAGGCCTAAGGACACAACATGGCACGTAACGGCAAAAGACGTCTTTTAGCAGAGATGAACGTCGTCCCGTACATTGACGTGATGCTCGTTCTCGTGGTGATCCTGATGGTCGCCGCCCCATACGTCAATCCTTCGATCGTCGATCTGCCGAAAGTCAATAAAGCGGCTCGCACTCCGGATAAAGTTGTCGAAGTCATTATCTCGCCAGACGGCAAACTCCAGATCCGCGATACCGCAAAGAAATTAACTCCGGTTGATTTCCCTCAGTTAGTCTCTACGGTCGAATCGATGCAGACCGACGGGAATCAGGTTCCGGTTGTCATTGCTGCGGATAAAACCGTCGCATATGAAAAAGTCATCGACGTGATGCGCAATCTACAAAAGGCCAACATCACGCGTATCGGTCTGTCATTGCAACTTGAAGGAAGCGGTGCCAAGTAATGGACGACTTATCTCCGAATCAAGCGAATCGGCTCTCAGGCGCTCAGGGTTATTGGGGCACGGCTTTTGTGCTCGCTTTAATCGCCCACGGGCTTCTTTTTGTGCTGCTCTTCGTTTCCATGCAATGGAGATCGGAGCCGACAGGACCCGTCTATGCCGAACTGTGGAACGGCGATATGCCGGCGGCAGAAGCTCCGGCAGAGACGCAACCGGAACCGCAGCCTGAGCCGGAACCCGAGCCTCAGCCCGAACCGGAGCCCCAGCCTGAACCTCAGCCGGAACCGGAACCCGCTCCCGAGCCTCCTGCTCCGGAAGAGCCTCAGCAGCAGCTGCCTCCGCCCCCGCCTCCTATCGCTCAGACGGATTTAGATCGTCAAGCCAACCTGCTTGAGGATCCGGACATCGTCCAAGAAAGACTCGACCGCGAAAAGAAGAAACAGGAAGAGGAAAAACAACGCATTCTTGAGCGCGAACGTCAGCTTCAGGAAGCCAAACGAGCTGAAGAGCAGCGTAAAGCCGAAGAAGCTCGCCAGGCTGAACTGCGCCGTCAGGAAGAAGAACGACGCATCGAAGAACAGAAGCGTCAGGAAGAGCTGAAGAAACAAGAAGAGCAGAAACGCTTAGCGGAAGAAAAACGTAAGGCTGAAGAAAAAGCAGAAGCCGAACGCAAAGCTAAGCAGGAAGAACTCAAGAAACAAGCTCAGGAACGCGAACGCAAGATCGCTGAAGAAAAGGCTCAGCGAGAAAAAGCCCTAGCTGAAAAACGCAAGGCTCAAGAAGAACTCAATCGTCAGAGAGCCCAAGAACAGGCTAATGCCGCCCGCAGAAAAGAAATGCTCAGCCGCTTAACCGGCCAGAGCGGATCTGCCATGGGTTCAGGCTCCGGCGCCATGACGAACTTCCAGCAAGCCCAGTACAACAACCGTATCGTTGCCTGCATCCGTCCGCATATTACGTTTAATACGCCGGCCGGCGCCAAACGCGGAATGTACGTTGCCAAGTTCGATGTCCGTCTGCTCAAGAACGGTCAGAAGGCTGTTCCGCCCAAGATGATCAGCAGCAGCGGTCTGAAGGCTTTCGATACGGCGGTGGAAAAAGCGATTCTGATGTGCAATCCCTTCCCCAAACCCCCGGTAGGAGACATTCCTTCTTCTATTACATTGACATTTGATCCGGTTGACGACGCAAACGGTCGTTAACCTAACGGAGACAGCCTATGAGTACCTCGGCAGCCGCATCCGCCGAAATCGCCAAAGTCGCACAAACAGCGGTTACGACAGAAGAACTTTTAAGCGGCGACAGCAACATCCTGGATCAACTCCTGCTGATGTTTGAAAAAGGGCTTAACCAGCCGATCATCTATTGGCAGCTGGCCTCCATTCTGGGCTCACTGTTTTTAGCTTGGCTGCTCGGCAAATACATCCGCATGCGGATTATTAAGCACTTAGCCGCTAATGAAATCATCGAAAGCGACGAGATCAAAGCGGAAGAAGGCGAAGCCCCGGTCAAGCCTGAACATCGCGAGAGCGCCTTCTGGGCAAAGGTAAGACGAGGCATTGAGACGCTGATTTTGCGGCTGAGTTTCCCGCTGCTTGGAATGTTCTTCATCGCGGTCAGCACCTTTACCGTGCGACTTTTCGACTTGCTTCCTAAGAAAACCCTGCCGCTGGAATCTATTGCGTGGTTGATTCTCGGGGCCTACGTTGTGATCCGCACGGTCGTATTTCTGCTGCACTCGCTTTCGCGCAAATACAACAGCAGTTTGGATAACTTCCTGACGTTTTCGATTTGGGGCGGTGTCGCGCTTCAGATCGTCGGCGTGCTGCCTAAGTGCGTGGAATTTATGCAGACCACCAAAATTCCGCTAGGAAGCACCAACGCAACGGTTTGGTCTGTCTTCCTTTCCGGCTTCTCGATTGCCTTAGCGCTCTTTATCGCGAAGTGGATCGGCCAGTTCTTTGAGAAATGGATCAACAGCCTGCCGACCATGGAGTCCAACGTCCGCGTTGTGATCATCCGGGTGGTCAAGGTCGTTTTAGTGACGATTGCGATTTTGATCGGTCTGGCTTCAGTCGGTATTGACATCACCGTACTCGGCGTCTTCGGCGGTGCCATCGGTGTCGGCTTAGGTTTCGGCTTACAGAAAATTGCCTCTAACTACGTCAGCGGATTCATTATTCTTCTGGATAAGAGCATCAAAATCGGAGACTTGGTGAACGTTTCCGGCGTTGAAGGTATTGTGACGGACATCAAGACGCGCTACACAGCGGTTAAGGCTTACGACGGCAGCGTAACGATTATCCCGAACGAGAATTTCGTCACCAGCAGCGTTCGCAATACCTCGTACCTGTTGGGTCCGGGACGTGCGACCGTCATGATGAGCGTTGACTACAGCGCCGACATTGATGAAGTCATTGAGCTCATGACCGATATCGTCCGAAAACAGCCGCGCGTGCTGATCAATCCGGCGCCCTACACCATTCTGACGAACTTCGGAGCCGACGGTATTGAACTGACGTCGTACTTCTGGGTTCCCGACCCCGAAAAAGGCACCGCGATTTTGAGGTCCAACATTGGTCGCGCGATGTTCCGTGAATTCAACAAGCGCAAGATCAACATTCCGTTCCAGCAGAGGGATCTGCATATCATTTCGATGCCGGAAGTGATATGCAAAGTCGAAAACGACGTTCCTGCCCCATCGAAGTCCGAAGCAAAAGCAGGAACATAACGGTTTCTAACCTCTAATCAATCTGAAAAGTCGAAGCTCAGCCCTTCGACTTTTCTTTCTTGAATCTCTAATCCTCAAGTCCAACATCTTTCAAATTTTTCCGATATGTTTCGCAAGTTAGGCCCGTGGTTCATATTCGTCGCTGCATTGTTCGTCATGAGTTTAGGTATCGCACTCGTGACTCGAGGCAATCTCGGAACCACGCCCATCAGCTCTCTGCCATTAGTGTCGTCTTATGCCAGCGGCTTAACCTTCGGTGAAACTACTTTCTTCATTAACTTGCTCTTTGTTGCTGCACAGTGGCTGCTGCTCCGAAAATCCATCAACAAGCTTCTACTTCTCTCGCAAATTCCGATCACATTCGCCTTCTCTTACTTCATCGATACATCTATGCAGATCACTGAGTTCTTGTCTTCAGATATTTATTGGAAATGTTTTGCAGTCTCGATGCTTGGAAACGTGGTTCTCGGACTCGGCGTTGCTTTAGAAGTGTTTGCCGGCGCCGCAGCGTTACCCGGGGAAGGACTCGTACTTGCGGTCAGTACGGTTCTGCACAAGCCATTTTCATCCGTCAAAATCGCCAATGACGTTATTTTGGTTTTGTTGGCTTTACTTCTTAGTTACTGCGTTTTCCACGAAATACGCGGGCTGCGGGAAGGAACTGTTATTTCGGCGTTATGCGTCGGCATCTTTGTGAAATTCTGGCTTGCCGGTCTTACAAAACTTTTCAAGAGAGCGCCAGCGGACACAGAGTAACTTTTAGAGCTTTCCAGCCGCAGCGGAGATCGGAGAATTTAAATCAGGCTCGATGAGTCGGAATCGTCAGCTTCAAGGCCTTGCTGATTCTAAATATCGTTTCGAATTTAGGTGATCCTTCGGGGCTTAGCGCTCTGTACAAACACTGCTTTGAGAGACCTGTCTCCTTTGCGAGCTGAACCATTCCTTTAGCCTTCGCCATTTCGCCAAGTGCCCTTCTAACGAGTGATCCATCTCCCAGATCTTCTTCAACACAGCCCTTGAAAAAAGCTTCGGGATTGTTTTCCGTATTGATAAGGTTCCTGGATGTCAAATTCTTTGCCAAGCTTCGTAGTCACGCTTTGTACTCTTCAAGTAAGTTCCTCGTCGAAACCTTCAGCGAAAGTTTAAATGAACGCAGGCTTTCTTGATTGAACTCGGCAGCCTCTTACGCGGCTACCGACTCCAGCTGTTGAGTTTTGCATTGCATTAACCGTTGAATTTGGGACTTGAAGCTGAGTAATGAGCTAACGGGGTTTTCCTCATAGTTCGCTTTTTACTATTGACTTCCTCCCCTCCATAAATGAAGAGGATTCCTACCACTTCTCCGACAGCCGTAGCTTAATGTCGAAGTTGCCTCGGCGGGTTTCTGCTTCAGCGGGATTGCCCAAAGGAGTACAGCTTGGTTTTTGCACGTTCTCCAAAAGGAGTTTCACGTGCTTGGACACAACCGTATACTCCTTCAGGTCTCACATCTCTCCACAGACTTCACTTCGGGACAGCCCGCCCCTAGATCTGAAAAGATAGAGCCAGTTTAGCATAGCCAGTCCTTCGGACTGGGCCCTTATTTCACCGTCTTAATAACGGTGCTTTACGGGCCTAGCTGGTAAAAGCCTAGTAAAAACAGTCCATAGGCAGAATATCTCAAAATGATTTTCTATAAATTCGATAGTTTGATAATCGAATTTATTGATTTAATGCGTCAAAATTTTTCGCTCAAGACTACTATATTTATATCTGTTAGAGAGCGAACATTTCGCCTTTCGCAAAGACAGAATAACTTGTGAACCGAGGTCGGAAGAAATAACCCAACCCTGCTGACAATTTTCTCGCTACTACTATGATGCAAAGAAGAAAGATTAGGCCTTGGAGCAAATTACAGAAAGAAGTGTATTTGCTTGTCGATCCAAAATTAGACTTTCAGATCCATTGTGTAGCCTACCGAATGGGAAGCCAATATGGAAGTACTGACTTACCAAGGTATTGGATCACGTTAGGCAAAGAAACCATCTTCGATTATCCGAAGCACTTTATCCATTCCGAAAGCCCAGACGAAAACTCTCGTATCGCTTACGAAGCTTTATCTATCTATCCGTATAGCAGCGAAACCTCTGAGATTTCGAACATGCTTCGAGAATACATTGATACGCCTTTGTCGGAATTAATGACTAAGAGATCATTGGGGACTCACAGACATTCTTCGAGCCGCCGATAGACGAATAGGTCAAAGAAGACTGGCAGAGTTAGCAGAAATCGTCAGCAACCCAGCCGCACAAAAAATTCTGAAGCAGAGGATAAATACATACAAGGAAAAGCAGAGGAAAGCCGCAGAAGCAGACGGCTTCTGAGCCAGCCTCGGAAGGACACCTAAAGAAATTAAAAGGGCGCCAGAAAATCCCTGCAGCAGGTTTTCCGACGCCCTAAAAGGAAACGCTTCTTCGCTTAGCGGACTTTGATCTTGGCGATCAGTTTGTCAGCGATTTCGGTGACAGGAACGTTTTCGTTCTGGAGATCTCCGCGGTGAGCGTATTCAACTTCACCGTTCTTCAGGCCGCGGTCACCGATCGTGACGCGATGCGGAACACCGATCAGTTCCCAGTCAGCGAACATGACCCCGGGACGCAGACCTCTGTCATCGAGGATGACGTCAATGCCGGCTTCGCGCAGACGACCGTAAAGCTCGTTAGAAGCCTTCTGAACTTCTTCGCTCTTGTCATATCCGACGGGGCAGATCACTACGGTGAACGGAGCAATGCTGTCCGGCCAGATAATGCCTTTATCGTCGTGGCCTTGCTCGATAGCTGCGCCCAGCAGACGAGAAATACCGATACCGTAGCAACCCATCTGAAGCAGCTGGGGCTTGCCGTTTTCGTCCAGGTAAGTCGCATTCATCGGAGCAGAATACTTGTCGCCGAGGAAGAATACGTGGCCGACTTCGATGCCGCGCTGCATCTTGAGCGTGCCTTTGCCGTCTGGAGAAACATCGCCTTCAACGACGTTACGGATATCAGCAACAACATCCGGCTCTCTCAGGTCACGGCCCCAGTTCACGCCGCGGATGTGATAGCCCTCTTCGTTGGCTCCGACAATGAAGTCGCTCATGTTGGCAACGGTTGTATCGGCAACGATGGTGACATCCTTAGGAATACCGACAGGTCCGAGATAACCCGGTTTAGATCCGAAGGTATCTTCAATTTCCTTGTCGGTTGCAAAGCGGAATCCGCCCTTAAGCGCTTCCAGCTTTTCGGCTTTAACTTCATTAAGAGTGTGATCGCCTCTGAGAAGCAGAAGAACGATTTTTGCAGGCAGCGGATTGCCTTTTTCGTCCTGGTGATCAACTGCCAAAACAATAGATTTAACGCTGGCTGTCAGCGGCTTATTCAGAAGTTCAACAACAAGCTCGCACTTGTCGCGGCCCGGAGTCGGAACCTTTTCCATGGTCTCTGTGGCTTCTGCGCGTTTTTCGATCAGGCAGGGAGCTTCGGCCAATTCGATATTGGCAGCGTATTCGCTGTCCGGGCAGAAAACGATCAAATCTTCGCCGGTATCAGCGATCACCTGGAATTCCTGAGAGCGAGAGCCGCCGATGGAGCCGGAGTCAGCGCGCACTGCACGATAAACCAAACCCAAGCGATCAAAGATGCGGCAGTAAGCTTCGAACATCTTGTCGTAGCTCTTGCCGGCGTCTTCAGCCGTACGGTCAAAAGAGTAAGCGTCTTTCATGACAAAGTCGCGGCCGCGCATCACGCCGAACCGAGGACGACGTTCGTCACGGAACTTTGTCTGAATCTGGTAGAAGTTCACCGGGAGCTGACGCCAGGACTTGATTTCCTGACGAGCAATGTCGGTCACGACTTCTTCGCTAGTAGGCTGAAGAACAAAGTCTCTGTCGTGTCTATCTTTAAAGCGAAGGAGCTCGGCTCCGTATTTTTGCCAGCGGCCGGTTTCCTGCCAAAGCTCAGCAGGCTGAACGATCGGCATCAGAAGTTCGATGGCGCCGGCACGGTCCATTTCTTCTCTGACAATACGTTCAATCTTCTTCAAAGAACGAAGGCCCATCGGCATGTAGTTATAGACGCCGGCTGCAAGCTTACGGATCATGCCCGCACGCAGCATCAGCTTCTGGCTAACGATTTCTGCATCTGCAGGAGCTTCTTTCTGTGTTGAAATAAAAAATTGTTTTGCTCTCATTACGAATTCTCAAAAACGAGCCGGCAGGCCGGCAGTCTACGATTAGGTTCGAATCTTATGACTTCTTTTCCTGCCTCTATATAATGGGCAGACACAAATGAGTTATTTTAAAGTTTTTATGCTTGATCAACATGGATACCGACCAAACGTCGGGATTATTTTGACCAATCCTCTCAAACAAGTTTTTTGGGGGAAACGTTTGGGTCAGCATTCCTGGCAATTTCCTCAGGGCGGTATCAACCGCGGGGAATCGCCTCGCGAAGCCATGTTCAGAGAGCTTTGGGAGGAACTTGGCCTCTTCGAAAACCAAGTCCGCATCATTAGCCGCACCGAAGACTGGCTGCGCTATGACGTTCCCGACCGCTGGATTCGCCGCGACCTTCGCGGCATTTACAAAGGCCAAAAGCAGATTTGGTTCCTGTTAGAGTTCCTCGGTAAAAACAAAGATATCAACTTGAAAGCCACCAACCATCCGGAATTTGAGGCTTGGAAGTGGAATGACTATTGGGTTCCGCTGAGTCAGGTGATTGACTTTAAGCGCGGTGTCTATAAAGAAGCATTGAAAGAATTGGCCCCTGCTCTCTTTACCGACAAGAAACACCTTGTTCCGCCTGCAGGATGGGAAAAAGCGGAAGGTCCGGGACACTTCCGCTTTTACAAATAATCGTCTTTAAGAGATTACTTGTTCATCACCACCATGTTGTCTTGATGAATCAGTTCTCTCTGTTCTAAGTAACCTAACTCTTCCACAACTTCATCGCTGTGCAGCCCCATGATTCGGCGAGACTCATCGGAGCCGTAGTTAATCATGCCGCGGCAGATTTCTTTATCGTTTTGATCCACGACTTGAATGATTTCGCCGCGCAGGAAGTCACCGATCACTGCTTTAACACCAACCGGCAGCAGGCTCTTGCCTTTGCGGACGGCTTCAACGGCGCCCTCATCAATCACAAGTTTGCCCTTCAGCTGCAAATGGTCGGCCATCCACTGGCTGCGTGCTGACATCGGTTTGCGATCGGTCTTCAGAAGCGTTCCGATGGATTCTCCCTGAGCTAAACGGACTAAAACATCAGGAATGCGTCCGCTGGCAATAACAGTTGAGGCTCCGCTGCGAGCTGCGCGTTTAGCGGCAAGCACTTTTGTCTGCATACCTCCCTTACCAATGGAAGAACCGGCGCCTCCGGCCATTGCTTCATAGATCGGATCTCCGGCTTCGCCGACTTCCACTAATTTGGCTTCAGGGTTGGAGCGCGGATCAGCGGTGAAGAGGCCGATCTGATCGGTCAAGATCACTAAGACGTCGGCATCAATCAAGTTGGTTACCAGTGCGCCCAAGGTATCGTTGTCACCGACTTTGATTTCGTTAGTTACGACCGTGTCGTTCTCGTTAATGATCGGAACAACTTTGAGATCCAAGAGTGTGGTTAGCGTCTGGCGTGCATTTAAGTAACGCTCACGGTCTGCTAGGTCAGCATGCGTCAACAAGATTTGAGCTGTGCGGATGTCGTAGCGCTCGAAGCTTTTTTCGTAGGCTTCGACAATACCCATTTGTCCGACAGCTGCGGCTGCCTGGAGTTCGTGCATTTTTTTCGGACGTTTAGTCCAGCCGAGGCGCGCCATTCCTTCGGCCACAGCACCGGAGCTCACCCAAACAACCTGTTTGCCCATTTCTTGGAGCTTAGCAATCTGAGCGGTCCAACGAGCAATCGCTTCTGTGTCTACCCCGTGACCTTCGTTTGTCACTAAAGAAGAGCCGACTTTTACGACAATTCTTTTTGCATCGTTCCAAATTCTGAGGTTTTCTTCCATCTTATTTCTTCCGATCTTGTTAACGACAACACTCTTTCAAGGCTGATCATAAACTCCGCCTGCTTTTTCTTGTGTTAAGGCATCGCCGTGGTTAGAGCTTTTCAGTATATCCAAAATCGCTAGAAGGTTTGGCGCCCAAGACTTCTGCTTAAATTAAAAGAGAGGATAGATAAACAATCACAAAGTTAGACATATCGGCCTCCCATAGATATAGGGTAATTTTCGTATTATTTACGCAACAATAGCGTAATTTTGTTATTTATATCACCCCTCCCAAAAGAGCTGTATCTTACTCGAGTTCAATCAATCTTGAGGGATAAGACAATGATTCAAAAATTTAGGCTTACACTTCTTACTTCTATGCTGCTTGCGGCTAGCTCCGTCAATGCAACCGTTCTACAAGAGACTTTGAATTTCACGAAGTCTGCCACTGACGATAATTCTTACTCTATTACTGTGGACGGTTATGGCATTAAAGTTAGACCTACCAAAGAAGATGGACCTGCAGAAGTTAATTTAACTGGTTCTTCCGTTAACGTTTCAGTTGATCTAACACTGAATAATTCCATATCTGGTGTATTTGCCTCATCGGGAGCAACTCTGAATCTTGGAGGAAACAATACCAAGGACATCAATATTTCCGTAGTTGCCAAATCGAACTCTCAAACAACTCCTCTTCGGCAACCAATTGGTATTTGGGCTTACAAGTATGCCGAAAAGTACGATCAATTCAAAGGCTTATCCGCTCCGAAGATCGTAGTTACTTCAGATAATTTAACTATAAATGTTGAGTCTGAGGATAAGGATGCCGATTACACCGCTTATGGAATTATCGCTGCAAACAACACAGAGAAGAAGGACGGCCAAACCTTAGCGGAAGATGAGCGTGCCACTGTTCTGATTAATTCTAAAAATACAGTCGTAAACGTCACGTCTAAAACGAGCGGCGGCGGTCTAGTTGCTATGTCTCAGGGTGTGCTAAAAGTAAATGGTAATTTAGAAGTTAATGCCCGCAATGCCATCATTACTCGAGGGGACTCAATTATCAAAATTAATGAGTCTGGCACTAATCAAGTCGTATTAAATGGAGATATTAAATATTCCTTCGATGGTCCTAGCTCCGGCACTGGTGTTGATTCAGACGTTCTTATTAATTCGAAAGGAAACAACTCGCAATGGACGGGAAACGTGACAACTGGTTGGGAGAGTGAAACAAAGCCTGAGTCTGCAAAATTAACCGTTACACAATTCAAACTTGCCTTAGCCGACGGCGCTCAATGGAACCCGACCATCATTGCTCAAGTCGATGAAGAGACAAAAGGATTGAACGCTATTCCCGTTAACAACTTAGCTTTTAACAACGGCGTCATCAACATAACGAAGGCTCAGGACCAGAAAGTCGAAATTGAAAAACTGCAAGGCACCGGAGGCGTTGTAAACGTCGCAGCCACGACAGACGGAACGACGATCTCTTCTGCACAACTGAAAGCCGACGCAGTTGAAGGCGCTCCTCACTTTACAGTAAATGCTGTTGGCCTGACTTCTGATGAAATTACGAATCAGAAAGAAGCGATGGAATCCTTCTATGCAAACGCGCTTGACCTTGCAGACGGTTCCGACGCTACCGCAACACTTAACATTGCAGAAGGTGGAGCTGCCGGCGCTTTGACAGCTGAAGTTGCGAAGGACGGTTCTATGCTCGTGAAAGAAGCTCAGAACACTGTCAACTCTTCTCTTATTGACATTGCTGCTTCCAATTATCTCTTCTTCCGTTCTCAGATGAACGACGTATCCGCTCGTTTGGGCGACCTTCGCTCTATGCCGAAGACCGCCGGCGCTTGGGTACGTTACTACGGGGGTAAGAACAAGTATTCCAGCGGCAATATGAGCGAAAAATACAACACCGTTCAGTTTGGCGGAGACGGATTCATCAACGACAACTTCTACCTCGGCGGTACCTTCTCTTACACCCACGGTGACGGAAACCTTAGAAACGGTTCTACCGACGACAAGAACTTCAACTTCGGTATCTACGGCGGCTGGCTCGGTGATTCCGGTCAGTTCGTTGACGTGATCATCAAACGCCATCGTGTGAAGAGCGATTTCAGCCTTTACAACACAATGGGACGCAACTCCGGATCCTTCCACAACTGGGGGACATCTGCCTCCGTTGAAGCAGGCTGGAGACTGCAGTGCCCGGATAACGGTTTCTATGTCGAACCTCAGGCAGAATTGCAGTTCGGTCGTTTAGATTCTGTCGACTACAAGACCAACAAGGGCGTTAAGGTTGAACAGGACAGTATCGACTCCTTCGTCGGCAGAGCCGGTGTTGCTGTCGGCTACACCTTCCCCGAGAAAAAAGGTAATGCATACGCTAAAGCCTCTGTCCTTCACGATTGGAAGGGAGAAGTGAAGTCCACCTTCTCTTCTAACGGCGCTAAACGCACTTACAGAGATGACCTTGGCGGAACATGGGGAGAATTCGCTGTGGGCGGTACCTTCAACCCGACCAAGAACATTTCTGCCTATGGTCAGGTCAAGACATCCGCAGGCTCTCCTGTCCGCAATCCGTGGCAGGTCAGCGTCGGCGTAAGATACAGCTTCTAATCTCTGTTAGCCGATTAAAACCGATTCCCTTTCCTAGTGAAGATTAGGAAAGGGAATAAAAGAAAACCGTCGGAAGTTTTATCTTTCGGCGGTTTCTCTTATGCGATTAACTTACTTTTGTTCGCTTTCTTCAGGCTCTCCGCCTTCGGGCGGGAAGACTTCTTCGTCTTCGTCAAAGCGGACATCAGGTTCGCTTTCTTTGATCAGCTGTCTGCGCTGTTCGTGAATATCTTCAGCAATCGCCTTGACCAAAGCTTCAGTGCCTTCACGCGTCACAGCAGAAATCGCAAACATCGGAACATCGGTACCAAAGGCTTCACGATACTTGTTCACAACGTTGGCTCTTTCTTCTTCGGGAACCAGGTCCATCTTGTTGAGGACAACCCAGCGCGGTTTTTCTGCCAAGGCCGGATCGAACTTTCTTAGTTCTTCAACGATGGCGCGAGCAGCTGCGATAGGATCTTCTTCCGTGTCGAGCGGAGCCACGTCAATAACGTGCAGCAGCAAGCTGGTTCTGGAAAGATGACGCAGGAACTGATGTCCTAAGCCGGCGCCTTCGGAAGCGCCTTCGATCAGACCCGGAATATCTGCAATCACGAAGCTGGATTCAGGACCCGCACGGACAACACCAAGGTGCGGATGCAATGTTGTGAAGGGATAATCAGCAATTCTGGGTTTGGCATTAGAAACCGCAGAAATCAGTGTGGACTTGCCTGCGTTCGGCAGACCCAACAGACCGACGTCAGCCAAAACTCTCAGCTCAAGCTTGAGCGTTCTTTCCTGACCGGGCTCTCCGGGTGTGCATTGACGAGGAGCACGGTTAGTAGAAGTCTTGAAATGCAGGTTGCCGAGACCGCCCTTACCGCCTTTGGCAAGGAGCGCTTTTTCTCCGTTTTTATCCAGGTCGGCAATTGTTTCACCGGTATCCAAGTCGGTAATCACCGTTCCGACTGGGACACGAAGTTCGATATCAGGGGCACCTCTGCCGTAGCAGTCACTGCCGCGTCCGTTTTCACCGTTCTTAGCTTGAAATTTACGTGTATAGCGGTAGTCGATCAGAGTATTCAGGTTTCTGTCGGCAACGGCATAAATAGAGCCGCCGCGGCCGCCGTCCCCGCCGTCAGGGCCGCCTTTAGGAATAAATTTTTCGCGTCGGAAGGAGGCAACGCCGTTTCCGCCCTTACCCGCAAAAACTTCAATTTTCGCTTCATCTACAAATTTCATTTTTCTTTCCTGTCCGTAAGGACTTATTAGGTATGGAGTTGATGATAGCCGTATAAAAAAATCAGCGCCCCGTTCCCTGCTAGGAATGGGGCGCTTCTTTGTTTGATTCGCGGGCTAATTAAGCAACCGGAACAACGTTAACGTAGTGACGGTTCAGACGTCCGTGAACAACGAACTCGACCTTACCGGCAACTTTAGCAAACAAAGTGTGGTCACGGCCCATACCGACGTTTTCACCGGCATGGAATGTGGTACCGCGCTGACGAACAATGATAGCGCCCGGCTGAATCATTTCAGAGCCGAAAACTTTAACGCCAAGACGTTGTGCGTTGGAATCGCGGCCGTTACGTGTAGATCCGCCGCCTTTCTTATGTGCCATTTCAAATACCTCTTACTTAAAAATCCAATTAGGCCGAAATCTCATCAATCTTGAGTTCGGTGTAGTTCTGACGGTGACCAGCACTCTTCATGGAGTGTTTACGACGACGGAACTTGAAAATACGAACTTTTTCATGACGTCCTTCAGACAGGACTGTGGCAGTAACAAAAGCGCCGGGAATAGTCGGATTACCAAGCTTAAGGCCTTCGTCGTTCTTAACAGCGAGGACTTCCACGAGTTTGATCTGGGAGCCAACGTCACCCGGAAGGGTTTCGACCTTAACCTTGTCGCCAACAGCAACAGTGTACTGTTTGCCGCCGGTTTTAATAATTGCGTACATGTATATACCTTTAACACTTCAATGCAGTCTGCGTTCTGCTGAAGCCTTTTTGTTTGCTCAAATAACTTAACGCGCAGAGTGCGAGATTATGCTCGAAAAATTTCGTATAGTCAAACGCTTAAAGATGTTTTTTTGTTTTTCTCAAAGCCAAACGTAGTTTTGCTTTGAATTCTTAGAAAAATCTCGTTTTTGTGTCTTTTAGTATCAGCAATCACAGAAAAATAGTTAATATTTGACTTTGTTTTATTTAGCACCCATAGGAATTTTTCAATGAGTCAAGTAGCAGCCGCCGTTCAGAGAATCATCGCCCCGATTTCGGAAGATTTACTCGCCGTTGATCGAGAAGTGATTGATGATCTCCAGAGTGACATTCCGCTGATTAAAAAGATAAGCGATTACATCGTAACGGCCGGCGGCAAACGGATGCGTCCGATCGTCTTAATGCTCATAGCCCGCGCTCTGGGCTACCAGGGAAAAGAACATATCTTCCTTGCCACGATGATTGAGTATGTGCATACAGCCAGCCTGCTGCACGATGACGTCGTCGACGAAAGCGACTTAAGACGCGGCAAGGCGACTGCAGGATTTAAATGGGGAAATGCAGCCGCGATCTTAACCGGCGACTTTATGTATTCTCGTGCCTTCCAATTAATGGTCCGCACTCAGAACTTGCGTATTTGTGAAATCGTTGCCGGCGCCGTGAACCGAGTTTCCGAAGGCGAAGTCATCCAGCTGCTTAACATTCACGACACAACCTTGGACGAAGCTCGTTATTTTGATGTCATAGAAAGAAAGACCGGTGTCCTTTTTGAAGCAGCCGCCCGCATGGCTTCCGTCGCTGCCGGCGCTTCTAAAGAAGTAGAAGACAAAATGGCTGAATATGCTCTTTGTCTTGGCCGTGCCTTCCAAATTATTGATGATGTGCTCGACTACACAGGCTCTAAGGACAATATCGGTAAGAATTTAGGCACCGATCTTCGCGAAGGAAAAATGACGATGCCTCTTATCTACGCTTTGAGACATTGTTCCGAAGAAGACGCAAAGATTATTCGTACTGCAGTCAGCAGCAATGATCCGGACCTAGAAAGCGTAACTCGCGTCATTCTTGCCTCCGGAGCCATCGATGCGTGCATTGAAGCCGCCAAAAAAGAAGTTTCTCAAGGAATTGATGCATTAAATTGCTTACCGACTAGCGCATTTAAAAATTCTCTGATAGAATTGCTTTCCTTAACAGTTGAGAGAGATCGATAGGTCGCTCGAAACGCAAGAATCGGAGTGTAGCTCAGCCTGGTAGAGCACTGCGTTCGGGACGCAGGGGTCGGAGGTTCGAATCCTCTCACTCCGACCAGAATTCCACCCGGGTGTTCAGACGGACATCCGGGTTTTATTTTTTTCGAACTTTTCGCAGCCCGCTGAGCTGAAATATTGCAGAAGTTAGGGTATCTAGCAGAGGCCGGCCTCTGAACTTAAGGCGGCCTCCCTAGAATTCTGTTTCTTCTTCGTCATCGTAATCCTGTTCCTTTTCCGGCTCAGCGTCAGGAACAGGAACCCCGAGAGCTTCAAATAACTTCCTTCTTTTCCCTGCGATTTCTCCGAAGTAATAGCCTCCGCAGAATTTGGTCTGCATCACATTGTTCAAGGAGTCCAGAACTCTGCAGTCTCCGTCATAAACCATCGGCAAGGCGGTGTTCTTTTTGCACTCCTCACTGTATTTTCTCAGTCTCGTTCTGACGATCATTGCGATAGAGGTCGCTAAGAACTGCACAAACGTTTTACCTGTTAATGACTCGTTATCCGAGACTCGATTTCGAGAGCAGCCCAATCGGGATTTGAGCGTTTTAAATGTGTCTTCAACGATCCAGCGTTCCTGGTAAGCGCACCAAGCTTTTCCGGCATCGGATATTTCGTCGCTCACGAGCACCCGGTAGCCTTTGTAGCGGAGCTTTTGATCCACTTTTTTATTGTCGATGCTGTAGCTGACGGCATCGTCTTGCTCATGTTTTTCAAACACTTCTTCTAATAAAGTTTGTTCGTTTTCATCGAGCGCCTTTCCGTTGGCTAACTTTTCCCGGACGCGATCGATTCTCTCGAACAGCCCTTGTCTGGCGTTCTCAGCAATTTGTCGATCGAAGTAGATGTGCCAGTAAAGCTCCTCGCTCTCCTGCGTCTTTTTTGTGGATTTCTGATTTTTTACAGGACTAGGCTCGTAAATCCAATTGATTTTCTTTGTCACCTGGAAGACCTGGGTATACCAATCCCTCCGGTTTAAGTCCTGCAGATTGAGCCTTTCTTCATCAATGAGTTCTTGAGTAAGACTGCCGGAGATCCCGCATTTCATATTGAACAGGAACCCGACTTTATTCCTCAGGCAGTCATTGATATTTTTTGTGCCGCTGTAGCCGCGGTCAGACACAAGGACGACATTTTGGATGCCTAGTCGGGAGTTATCAGCGATAACTCGTCTGACAGTTTGTACATCCGGAACGTTTCCATCGTAGGTTCGATAGAAGATGGGCAGCCCGCTTTTGGACTCAACCAACATCAGCAGATTAATTTGAGGAAGGTTGTCCTCGTCTTTATTCCTGCCTCTTTCTACGTTTGGCAGTTTATTAGCGTAGCTGGAAATGGAAGTCGAGTCTAAAGCCAATGTCAGCTTGTCACCATCTCCAACCTCTCTCTTCTGTTCTATTAAGCCTTCCTGTAGAGCTGAGAAGTACTTTTCTATCTGTTGCTTTTTGATTTTCCTAAAAATCCTGCCTATTGAAGATGGATGCAAAGGCGCTCCCCGCGGCAGGCGAGTTGCCTCGGCAAAGGTCGGATATTTGGAAATATTGTTGTCTTGGTTAAGGATTATGAAGTACGCAATCGATAAAACTTTTAGATAGTCCCGGCGCTGAGGAAAGGCTGTTTTGAGAGCTTCTCCAATGGGAGATTGAACAACGAGCTGATCCAGTGCCCAGGTAGCTCCCGCGTGCAGTTGTTTGACTTCCATTGCCTGAGAAAGCGTAAAGCCGCCTTCGTTCATGGGAGTAAAGACATAATCTTTACCTTTGCGTTCACAGATAAAGTCCCTCAATTCCGGGCGCTCAGCTAAAAAATGGTCATCCCATCGGATTCTTCCCTCTTTCTCGCCTGAGGTGACAGTGCCGACTTTCTTGAAGCTGGCGCGGTAACTTCTCTTTTTTTCCGGGTCCCATTTGTTCTTGTAGGTGTAAACGTAGAAAGCCGAAGGGCTCTTTTTAATGATGAGCGGCGGAAGCTGGGGCGTTTTCATAATTAAAATAGATTATCCAGTTAGGTAATCTAGTATAACATAAAAAATCCTTTTACTCCACTGAAATAAAAGGATTTTTTTTAATTTTTAAACTTTTAGTGCTCTAGTTTCGCAATTTTTCAGGCTGAGTCGAAATTTCCCGCTTCCCATTTGACTAGTACCTTGTAACAATAATATTTTCGCTTAAAGCTCCGGGTATAAGTGTCGGAGCTTTATGCGAGCGTCGCCAGTTGTAAATTGCCAATTAACGACTCTTTTCTCAGCATTTCTCTGCGTAATAAAACTTTTAACGGTGTTCCGGAGAACGTTTATATCGGCGACTCTAAACGGAATGCATTGTCGCTTCAATATGCTAAAGCCTATCTCCGCTACATTAAGCCAGGAACCGTGCTTGGGCGTGTAGTGCAGCTCCAGCTTATCGCGTAACCGGTGCGCTTCTTCCGGATCGAATGCCTCATAAAGCGACGCAAGTTTATGAGTGTTCAGGTTATCCATCACAAGTACCACTTTCCTCGCTGTCGGATAATGGATATCAACTAAATCACGAATGAATTGCGCCCAATCTTTCTTGGCTCGTTTGTTTTCAACTTCGGCAATCATCTTTCCCGTCAAAGGCTCTACAGCCAAAAATAATTCGGCTACGCCTAAACGGACATATTCATCATCAACTTTCTCGATACTCCCCGGCCTCGTCGGCAGCGGCCCCCGGACTTCTCCTATAAGCTGTTTGGGCGACTCGTCCATGCAAACAACCGGATATGACGGATCGTAAGGACGCTGATAAACATCCAACACATCTTCCATGCAGGTCACGAACTCGGCGTCGTGATGCGGCGGAATTTTCCAGTATTCACTCAGATGAGGCTTAAATTCGTTTTTTTTAAAACCCTTTGTACCGTCATCGGCGAAATCTTTTCCACGATCTCCAATTCGACGAGTTTGTCTGCCAGAAGCCTCACCGTCCACCGTGTCCGCCCTTCGGGAGGTTCGCTGCAGGCAAGCTGGGTCAACTTAGCCTCGAAAGCGCCATCAAAAATCACAGGTCTCTTACTTTTTCCTGTAGGCCGCGGCCGGATAATGGCATCCAAACCTTGAGAAACGAATTTCTCTTTTAAGTGATTTAGCGTACGTTCAGACAAGCCGACAGCTTTTGAAGTTTGATTGACCGTCCAATGCTCTGTGGTATGAGGACCTTTATCTAAAAGTAAAAGAGCTCTTGCAAAAAGCACGATTTTGGCTGATCTTGAGCCGGTGCTGCTGATTTTTTGAAGCTCTTCAACTTCCTCTTTAGTTAAGGTAACTCTGAACTGAGGTGACATAACGAAGCTCCTATTTTCTTCATTTTATCACCTCATAAAAACGAACTAATTAAAATTACAAGATACTAGGTAACTTTGGCCACTAACATTCCTGCTATCAAGTTCTTCACAGTTGATAGTTCTTCTGGCTTAGAAATTGAGTTTTATTAAAGCGGTCTGGAAATCTAGATTGCTAATAAAGGACACCGGGAGGATCGTCTTTTGTCACGTCAAGAGGTTCTCCACTAATGAGTGCGTTGATTACCGCTTTTCTTTCCGCTTCATTTTGCGGGTAGAAGGCACCTCTGCCATGCAGTATGGGATCGCACTTAAATATCTTTGCGTGAATAGCGTAAAGCTCCTCATTCGTGAGCTTACTAAGGTCCTCCCAATTGAGCCTTTTCTTTAAACGTTTCATTTTTCTATGATCTATAAAAATCAGTCGACGATAATCCCTTTTCTCGCCTTTCTATCACAATAAATATTGTATTTTCTCAACGCTTTATGAGCACGCTCCGGAGCCTCTTTCTTCAGTTTAAGCCCATCACATCCTGGTCCGTTAGGGTCGTACCAGTCCGAAGGAAAGGATGCCAGTACCCGTGCGTAGCACTCTTCCGATTCGGGTGTTAATCCGGTTGAATGGCGTCGACGCACTTCAGCGCCAAATTTCCGCGTTTTTTCGGTAAGTTTTTTTTCTTAATTTCGTCATCTCTTTGCTCTAATAAAACCTGTGAAGCAACACCCTGTTTCCATTCTACTGTGGCCATCCCAGAACGCTACGAAAAACTTAGACAGAAAATTTTTAAATTACTACCCTTGGAGGAAAATACTATGTGCATTATTCATATTCATTCAGCGGTCTTCAGGGTCGTCCACTCATGGAAGACAGTCCGCTGAATAAATGATGAAGCTACGGTGAAAAACTGATCCTCCGGTCTTGAATCTCTGATACTGACAAAACACTCCGCAAGACCAAGTTAAACATACCAGGATCAGGGAGATTTTTCTGAGGGAAAGGATTCCTCCATGGACAGTTACTTCTCCATCCTTCATACTTTCTTCGTATTTCGGAGGAGCGAAAAATCATGAAGTTGGAGCAAAAAAACATATTTAATTTTAGGAACCAGGTTCTCGAAACTTATAAGAAATTCAGCCAAAGCTTCGCAAACATCAAAGCTCCCGACATCCAAGGCGCCGTCTCTTTAGAGTGCAATATTAAAAATCGCTTTTGGCCTGACCCACTGATTCAGGTTAACCCGTTTTATAGTCCGGGTAAATCGATTACAGATTTGGTAGACAAAGACGATTTGTTGCACCAAGAATGCAAGAAGATTTTTATCGACAGAAGTGGAAAGCCTTTAAATCTTTATCTGCACCAGGAACAGGCAATTGATCTGGCAGCACAAAATAAATCTTTTGTGGTGACATCTGGAACAGGCTCGGGTAAATCTTTATGCTTTTTCATACCAATTGTCGACGCCATCCTCAAAGCGAAAGAGGAAGAAACAGAGAAAGGGAAAGTTAGTGTCCCTAGAACGCGCGCCATTGTGCTCTATCCAATGAACGCCTTGGCGAATTCACAATATGAAGAAATTCAAAAATTTTTGAGAAACCTCCACGACGGAGAAGTAACTGTCGGCCGATATACAGGACAAGAAAATGAAGCTCAGCGACAAGCCCTCAAGGAAAATCCTCCCGACATCCTTTTGACGAATTACATGATGCTTGAGCTCGTCCTCATGCGTCCGTCGGATAGAAAAATCGTAGATAACTGCAAAAATCTCGACTTCCTTGTCTTGGATGAACTTCATACATATAGAGGACGCCAGGGCTCTGATGTCGCCATGCTTCTAAGAAGATTAAGAGAACAGATAGGAGCTAAAGATCTTAAATTCATTGGTACTTCTGCAACCATGACCTCCGTAGGAGACCGCAAGGAGCAGAATGAGGCCGTCGCGCGTTTTGCCTCCAAATTGTTCGGAGAGCCAATAAAGCCCACCCAAATTATCACAGAAAGTCTTGATCGCGTAACCACTGGTTCACACTACGACCTCAAAGAGAGCCGCTCCCTTCTTGAAGAGGCCGTCAAAGAAGCAGCGTCAGGGATCATGAGTTACAAAGATTTTTCCGCGCTCTCTGAAAGTCCTTTGGCCTCTTGGTTTGAGCTCAATCTCAGCGTGTCTCATGACCGCCGCAGACTTTGTCCTAAATCACCTTCAAAGCTCGTCGAACAACTCATGAAGGATTCAGGATGCGATGAAAAAAACTGCCAAAAAGCATTCAACCATTTCCTGGCTCTGTTTTCTGATGATTCACCATTAAAGACAGACAAGGGAAGAAATCCTTTTCCATTGAAACTTCATCAGTTCTTTTCAGGTCCTGGAAAAGTTTACGTCACTCTCAATGCTCCCGGGGTAAGAGATGTGACACTTATGGGGCAAAAATATTCCCCAAAGTTCCCAAATGCAAAAGTTCCCCTTTTTGAAGCCCACTTTTGCAGAGAATGCGGACAAGAATACATTCCCGTATGGATAACTCGAAACAACAGAGATATCGCAAGTGTCGGCCCTCGAAATATTGAGGAGATTCCGGCCTCTGCTGAAAATCATGAGTTTGGCTACATTTGTCCAGTGACACCCGACCAAAAGTACCACGGAGAAGACGATCTTCCTTCAGAATGGATCGACCATAACACTAAAAAAATTAAATCCAGTCGGAAGAAACATATCCCCGAACAAATTTCTCTTAATCAACTAGGACAAGTTTGTTCCACCGGAACGAGCTATTGGTATATACCAGGAAAATTCAAATTCTGTACGAGTTGTTTGCAAACATTCAACACGATAGGACGAGAGCAAAACCGTTTGGCGAGCTTGTCAGGTGAAGGCAGAAGCTCTGCGACGACTGTAATCACCTTGGAAATGCTTCGTCTTCTGTACTCTTCAGAAAAAGAAAATAGTTCCGGAGAAGAAAAACGCAAAGTTTTAGGTTTTTCCGACAATCGGCAGGACGCTGCTCTTCAAGCAGGTCACTTTAACGATTTTGTGCACCAATTAATCGTGCGATCGGCCTTACTCAATGTGCTGAAGAAAAATAATGGGAAAAAACTGTCTCTCGAAGAATTGAAGGACGGAATTTGTGATGCCTTTTCTTTTGGAGAAGACGGCAAAAATAATCGTGAGTTTTTAGCTTCAAGCGTCCCAAATGAACACTTCGTTCTAAACCGCGCTCTCAAAGCCGTGAGATTTTTAATTTCTTTTCTCCTACTCTCCGACCTCCGAGACCGGCGCTTATACAACAATCCGACGCTAGAGCATCTCAAATTGCTCACTATTTCATACGCAGGATTAGATTCTATCGCTTCGGACAACTCGTCCCCCTCTGTTCTTCTCAACGCTTTGACCACTGAGGAGCGCGGCAAACTACTAAAAATGTTCTTGGATGAGATCCGTCAAAGAGATTGCATCTCCTCTATTTACTTAGAGGAAAGAGAACAGAACAACAATAGAAGTAATTCACACAACCTTTTAAATAACCGTTGGTCACTAGACGTTTTAAAAGGCAGTCGAGCCTTTTACTTGGACTCTAAGACTGAGAAAATTAAAGCTTCTGTCCCCCTTTTCCGCTTTGGAGAAAGATCGGGCATTACGAAGCGCATCGCAGAACTGAACATTTGGGAAAAATATGAGGCAGAGTTTCCTAACCTTAGGAAACAAAGGAATCAGACGGCCTTTCAAATCTTGCAGGATTTGAAAGATATTCTGGTAGCAAAAGGCATCCTAGTCAGGAAAACATTCTCCGGCAACATTGCTTTCCAACTAGACCAAAACGCCATTTTTTGGTCATATACAGGCGACAATAAAGAAGCGTCGGGGGTCAATACTTTCTTCCGAAACTTATATTGTCAACTGGCCGACGAGCTCGACTCGAATCCTAAACTCCTTTCCAGTATCGAAGCCAGTGAGCACACCGCACAATTAACGTCAGAGGAACGCAAAGAACTAGAACAGAGGTTCAGGGCAAGTGGAAAGGATAAAAAAGAGTGGCTCCAAGAGCATCCAGGGCAAGAATTTCGTCGAGTACCGATCCTGTTTTGCTCTCCAACAATGGAATTGGGGATTGATATCTCTGCCTTAAATTATGTTTATATGCGCAATGTTCCGCCGACTCCGGCGAACTACGTACAGCGCGCCGGGCGGGCGGGTCGGTCGGGACAACAAGCTTTTTGTGCCGTTTACTGCACAGCTCTAAGTCCACACGACCAATGGTTCTTTAGACATCCTGAGGAAATGGTTCAAGGCATCGTTAAAGAGCCCACTATTGATCTCACAAACGAATCACTAATTCGGAACCATCTTCATTCCACGTGGCTTTCAGCAGCTCGTCCAGAACTTGCTACCGTAGTTTCTAAAATCCTTGATTTAAGCAAGGAGGGGTATCCGGTCCTTGAGGAGATTTCGACTCTCCTCAATTCCAAGGGAACGACTGAAAAAGCCATCGAGGAAGGAAATAAGCTACTCCTCCCAATGAAGGAGCTAATTGAAAATGAGCCATGGTTCAATGAGCATTATGTAGAGAATGTTATGAGCCACGCATATGAAGAATTTGACAAGGCTTTAGACGGATGGAGAAATTTATATGATGCAACTCGCAACCAGATCCGGCTTGCGTATGAACGAATTATGACTCCCGGCTGCTCACAGAGAGAGATTGAAATAGCAAATAAACGTTACGACTCCGCTACACAGCAGCTAAAAGTTCTTCAAAGCCCGTCTTCTTCCAATTCCGAGTTCTACGTCTATCGTTACTTAGCGAGTCAAGGCTTCCTTCCTGGATACAACTTTCCGGCCCTTCCTATGATTGCCTGGATTCCGGAAGACGGTATAGAAGGCACGGAACAGACGATGCTCTCCCGTGCCCGTTTTCTCGGCATTACAGAGTTCGGTCCGCGCAACTTAATTTATCACAAGGGGAAAATTTACCGAATCGAAAGGCTAAAACTCAATATTCAAAAATCTTCTGTTACTTCGGAAAAGAATTTACCTACCCAGACCGTCGCGGTTTGCCCGCACTGCGGCTTTGCACACCCTTGTCAGACGAATACTATCTACAACAGCTGCGAGAATTGCGGGGCCTCATTACAACAAGAAGATTACATTCAAGGCTTGTTCCAAGTTTCCATGGTTGAAACAAGGGAAGTAGAACGAATCAGCATCGAGGATGAAAATCGAAGAAGTCAAGGCTTTGAAATGCAGACTGTCTATCGTTTTGCAAAAGGAATAGACGGAAAGGCTATCAGTACCAAATTAGATTTCAAGCAAAACGGGGAAACTCTCGCAAAATTAACCTATGCACCCGCCGCATCGGTTCAACGCGTCAACCTCGGCTGGCGTTATAGAACAAATCAGAAGACAAAAGGATTCTTAATTAATCCTCTCACAGGCTATTGGGATAAGTCCGGACCAGACTCTGTCGAACAAGAAGAAACTGCAGCAGATAAGGAGGAATCTAAAGGCTTTACGCAGACTATTGTTCCCTTTGTAGAAGATAAGCGGAACATTCTTCTTGTCGAGCCCCAAGCATTTAAAAAAGAAATCTTAGAGTCTGAGGAGGCGATGGCTACTATTCAGAGCGCACTTAAGCAAGCGATCGAGCGCCTGTATCAAATAGAATCCTCCGAAATTTTTGTTGAGCCACTTCCGAGCACCGCAAATCGTAAGATGCTTCTCATCTACGAAGCCGGAGAAGGGGGCGCCGGCGTGCTAAGAAACATCGTAGAAAAACCGTCCTCATTGCAAGAGATTGCAGACCAAGCACTTCGTTTGATGCACTATGAAAAACTCGAAGGACAGCCATGGAATGCCGATAAACTTATCGACAGCAAGGATTCTTGTATTGCAGGCTGTTATGAATGTCTTCTTACTTACCATAATCAACCGGAGCATGCCTTTATTAACCGTAAAGATCCGGCGGCCCTTCACTTCCTTGCAGCTTTGGCTAATGGCGGTACAACGGAATCAACGCCAACTGCGGAAGAGGAAAATAAAGTCCCTGCCGCCGCCGGCTTCGAAAAGTTTCTGGAGCATCTTTCCCTAGAGCAAATCGTCCTCCCTGAGGCACAGCCCAAACAATTTAAACGCCTCGGATTGACGTTTGACGGAGCGTATACAACTAAACGCACTTGTCTGACCTGCTCTGCTTTATCGGAAGAAGATAAGGAGGCATTAGAAGAAATCGGATGGAATCTAATCGAAATCTCTGAGCCGGAAAATTGGGATAATTTGATCAAAAATAATCCAGATGTATTCGCCAGAAAGGACAAAGATGGAAAATAGTTTCTTGCCAGGTTCACTCATCGAGGCGCGCGACCGTATTTGGGTAGTGCAGTCAGGCTCAACTGATGACTGGCTTAAGCTTCGGCCTGTCGGAGGTGCCGATGACGAAGTTACAGAACTATCTCCAAAATTAGAAGAAAGGTTCGGTCCAGTTAAGGCTGCTGTTTATCCATTGCCGAATCCGGAAACCGTCGGCCCTCTGCAAAGCTGCACTTTGCTTTTTAATGCTTTGCGTTTTCAAATTCGCCAGGGCGCAGGACCTTTCCGCTCCTTCGGCAACATCGCTGTAGAGCCTCGTTCGTACCAAATGGTACCGCTTCTGATGGCCATGAGAATGCCCACTGTCCGTCTTCTGATCGCCGATGACGTGGGTGTAGGAAAGACCATTGAAGCAGGCTTGATACTAAGAGAGTTGTACGACCGAGGAGAGATTGAGAACTTCGCTGTCTTATGTCCTCCGCACCTTGTAGAGCAATGGACAAACGAATTGAGCCAACGCTTTAATTTCAGGGCAACGGCACTCACTTCATCTACGGGTAAAAAATTAGAAGCTCAAGTTCCCCATGGTAAAAAATTACTTGACGTCTTCCCTTTCCTGGTCGTTAGTCTGGACTATGTAAAGAGCAGCAAGCATCGTGATTATTTCCAGGCAATGGATTACCGCTGTATTGTTGTGGATGAGGCACACACCTGCACTCAGACCGGAGGCTCAAAACAGCTTCGCTACGATTTACTTAAAAAACTTGCTGAAGATAAAGAAAGACATCTTCTTTTCCTGACCGCAACACCCCATTCGGGAAATGATGATGCTTTCTATAACCTGCTCGGTCTTCTAAAGCCGGAATTTCAAGAGTTAAAACACAGAGTCGTTAATGCGAACGATCCTATCCGTCAGGACCTTGCAAAACATTTTGTTCAAAGACGACGTAAAGATATTTCCGAATGGCAGGTCAGCCTGGATGAATACAAGGTAGGCTTCCCAATGCGGAAATCCGCAGAAGTTATTTATTCTCTGAATGAAGATTGGGAAAAATTTTTCACTGCAGTGCAAGATTTTTGCCGAGGAATCATCAATAAGGAAGCAAAAAATAACCAGCTGGTTTGGTACTCTGTGTTATCCCTTTTCCGGTGTATTTCATCTTCACCGGCTGCTGCGGTACAAGCCTTAAAAAACCGCGTCATCACGGGAGAAAACATTGTCAGCGAATTTGCAGAGGAAACTTCTGAGAAGCCCGACGATGAAACTCCTAACATCGATCAACTTCCCGTCAATGATGAAATAAAAGGCCTTCTCACGGTTGCCGAGAACCTAAAGAACGCAAACGACGATCCGAAACTCAAGAAGCTCCTCCAGCACATCAAAGAACTTCTGAAAGATGGATTCAACCCCGTTATTTTCTGTTCCTACATTGCTACTGCTGAGTATGTTGCTGATGCGATAAAAAGAGACCCATTTTTTGCTAAAAAACTAAAGGACGACCCTGACAATAAAAAATTTAATGTCGGTTGTGTCACAGGCTCTTTGGTTCCAGAAGAAAGAAAGGAAATCGTAGAGATGCTTCAAAACGCCGAACAAAGAATTTTGGTTGCCACGGATTGCCTTTCTGAAGGCATTAATCTTCAGCAAACTTTCAATTCTGTTGTTCACTATGACCTTGCTTGGAATCCAACTCGCCACGAACAACGCGAAGGACGCGTCGACAGGTACGGACAGAAATCTCCAGAAGTTCGCTGCTCAATGGTATACAGCAATAACAATCCTGTAGATGGATTGATATTCAATGTCATTCTTACGAAGAGCAAGGTCATTCAGGCAAATTTGGGGGTTCTCGTTCCGATCCCTGAAAATGAAAAGGCCATCAACCAAGCCTTAATTAGGGCAACTTTATTCAAGAGCCGCAACAAAGAAAAACCAGAACCTGCGCAGCTCTCATTCGATCTGCAAATTGAGAATGAAGAGGGAGAAATGGAGGATGCCTTAAGTGCTATCGAAACCGTTTGGACAGACGCTTTAGAGAAAGTAAAACGAACTAGAACAGTCTTTGCTCAAAATACAATTCATCCAGAAGAAATTTCAGGTCTTTGGGAAGAGCTGCAAGAAACTCTCGGCGGCCATCAAGATCTAGAAGTTTTCTGTCGAAACGCGAGTAGTAGTTTAGGTTGTCATCTTGAACCACTCTCAAGAAAAGGCTTATTCCGAATCCCGACTGTTACCTTCAAACTTTCTACAGTGAAGGACCGTCTCAATGACGAAGGCATTTATGACGCCTCGCTAATTGACTTCAGCGAACTTCATCGAACCTCAGGTTTTGTTTCTACCCTATCGGAAGCGCTCGTTGAACAAGCTCTTAGCGGATCTTCTCCGTTCATTTCTCGGTGTGCCGTCGGCGAAATAAAAGGAGCGTCTTCTGTTATTCGCGTCTATCTCCTCAGATTACGTTATCAAATGGTTATTCGTTACCGTAATCAAATTCGTCGACGCCTTATGAGCGAGGAGATTATTCCGATTGCAGTCAAAGGAATACGCCATCCGGAATGGTTTGAAGGAAATGATGCAAAACAATTTTTCCCGAAAGATGCGGTCGGCAACGTTGCTAAAAGCGTTGCTGTTCATCAAATAAAACAGGCTCTCGCATTTGTTCAAGAAAACCAAACAAAGCTCAAAGAACTTTCCCTCAGGAGGGCTGAAGAGCTGAGAAAAGAGCATCAATCAGTAAAAGAATTTACTCACGAAGGTTCTGTTTCGGAAGTTATTGCTTGCGAACCTGTCGACGTCATGGGTGTTTTTGTTTTGTTACCTGAGGAGGAATAATATGGCCACTAAAAAGAAAGCAGAAAAAAAAATTGAAAAAAGAGCGCGAACTTCTCAGATATTTTCGTCTTCAGTGTGCGACATTCAAGGGAATATATTCCTGCCGTCCCAAGTTCAAAAATCTTTCCTTCGGCAAAATATCCGCCAGACAGACTCCGACTACGACTTTGCTCCTGGCTTGAGATTTGCTGACGAGGCCTCTCGTTCGTGGAAAATTGCCAGAGCGTCCTACGAAAATTTTGCCAGACAGTTATCCAAGCCTGATCTTTCTTATGAACAAAGACTTGAGGCTCTGAAGGTTTTTGCGAAACAATTCTTCGGACAAGCACTTTCCTACCGCTTAGAAGAGACGAGAGAAAAAGAACTCGAAGAACGAAGCTTTCCAATGGGTTTCCTTGCCTCGGAATCTTATCCTATCGTCCTCGGAGATCCTGCTACAAAACAGGATCAAAAGCAGCCTCATTTCTCTGAGTATGCTGGTTCATCCAACAAGACCCTTTTTCAGTCCGCACAGGAGCTTTTGAATGCGGATAAGGCTTTTTCCTGGGGCTTTTCCTTTAACGGAACAAGTGTCAGGCTCTTACGTGACTCAATGTCATTCACCCGTCCTAGTTACCTTGAATTTTCCTTGGAAGATATTTTCGACAATGACGATTACTCAGAGTATCTTCATCTTTATGCCATCCTCCACGCCTCCCGCACGATTGAAAAAGATGGGAGGAATGTCTGGGAAGATTGGATTAAAGCTGGAGAAGATGAAGGAGAACCCGCACGCGAGAAACTCAGCCTCGGGGTAAGAAGAGCGATCGAAATCTTGGGTAATGCATTCCTAAAGCACCCAAAGAATGAAACACTCCGGGAGGCCATCGCACAAAAGAAGCTGACATCCGAAGATTATCTCAAAGAACTGCTCCGCACGATGTACCGTTTTTTATTCCTCTTCTGTCTCGAAGAAAGAGGACTCATCAATACTAAGTCATCTTCAGAGGAAAACCTCTTAGCCCGAAAGCGTTATGCTGAAGGATATTCCATGCATCGATTCCGGGATAAATCTTTAAAGCGGAAATTTGCTAATCATTATACAGACGCGTGGAAAAGCGTCCGAGTTGTATTTAGAGGACTGGCAAAAGGAGAACCACTTTTAGCTCTTCCTGCGTTAGGTGGTCTGTTCAACGCCTCACAGTGTCCGAGCATTGACCGAGCTGAGTTGGACAATGAATCCTTTTACTCGGCGATGAAAATGATGAGGTGGGCCACCATCAATGGAATTTTTACGACCGTCGATTACAAAAATATGGGAACGGAAGAGCTCGGAAGTGTTTATGAAAGCCTCTTGGAGCTGTTCCCTCTCATCGACTTACCCAACCGGACGATTGCCTTTGTCGGTGATTCCACTGGGGACAATACAAGAAAAAACTCCGGAAGTTATTACACTCCGGATGCTTTTGTAAAAAAATTGATCAGTACGAGCCTGATTCCTGTCATAGAACGAAAACTCTCCGAAAAAGAAGATAAAGAAAAGGCAATCTTATCCCTGAAAGTCATCGATCCAGCATGCGGGAGCGGTCACTTTCTATTAGGTGCGGCCAGAACCCTTGCTGACTATTTGGCTAAAGTCCGCTCTATCACGGGAGTCATCAGCCCGGAAGAATATCGAGAAGCGCTACGAGATGTGATAGCTCACTGCATCTATGGGGTGGACATCAACGAGTTAGCCATTGAATTGGCAAGGATGGCACTTTGGTTGGAAGGCTATTCCGAAAACTGCGCTCTTTCCTTCTTAGACCATCATCTGAAAGTAGGCAACTCTGTGCTAGGAGTTTTCAATCTTGAATCTCTCCGCATGGGAATCTCTTCCAAAGCCTATAAAGACAAAACCGCCAGCAAAAAACAAAAGTCATTGATTGATAACTTAAGAAAGCAAAATCAAAAAGGACTCAAGCAATTATCTGTGATTCGAGAAAGAGCAGAAGGCAATCCTGATCTTTTTGACTTTGAAGTTACCATTCCTCAGATTGAAAACCTTGAGAAATTCCCCTCTTCTTCTCTCGAAGATGAAACGATAAAGGCAGAGCATTACAAAAAGAATCAAGCAATTCTGCATAGTAGCCACGTTAAACAGCTCTGCGACTGTTTTATGGCCGGTTATCTCGCCGATAAAAAGGAACAGCCCGACCTTATCCCTACAAGCAAGACAATGGCTCAACTAATCGCTAACGTATGGCCGCCTGAAGAACCTAAAGAAAAGATTCTTTCTTTTTCTGAAGAACTTTGCAGAGAGAGAAAGGCTTTCCATTGGCCCCTAGAATTCCCCGAAGTTTTTTCTGCAGGCGGTTTCGACTGCGTTTTAGGTAATCCTCCCTGGGATACTCCGCAAGTAGAAGACATCAAATGGTTTTGTAATCGTCTGCCTACCATCGCTCTAGCTGGAACTGCCGCAATCCGAAAAAAAATGATTGCAGCCCTTGGGGAGGGGACCTTCGGAGAAAAGTTCCAACATCTCGAAAAAAATCAGGCTCGAAGCGAATGGGAAAAAGAGTTATTCAATGACTACCAAGAGCTTTTTCAACATGCATCTGCCGCCTCAATTTTCAGACATGTAGACGGAGAAGAAGGGGGAAGATTTCCGTTAGCAGGACATGGTAAAGCAAATCTTTATGCTTATTTCGCAGAACTAACAGCCCAACTCCTAAATAGCCAAGGTTCAGCAGGAATAATAACTCCGGTCGGTCTACTGACTGACGAAACGACTAAAGAATTCGCGGCATACTCTTTAGATGGGAATCTCCGAAGCGTTTACCACTTTGACAATACAGAGAAGTTGTTCCCAATAGACAGTCGTTATTCATTTGCCTTAATCACCTTCGCTAAGTCAGAGCAAATTGACTGTGTGTTCTATGCAAGCCGTATTGAACATTTAGATGATCTCCACCGGCATGTTCTACTGACGAAAGAAGACATCGTCAAGTTCAATCCCAATACGCAGACATTGGTTTTAGTAAGAACAGATAAAGACTTAGAAATTCTCCGAAAACTTTATAACGTCGCTACAGTTTTCAAAAGAGAAGAAGGAAAACTAACGGAAAACAATCTATGGAGTTTTAAATCTTCTACTATGTTCAACTTGTCTACTGACAGTGGACTTTTTCAATCTTCAAGGGATGGAATGGCAGACCCTGTCCCTCTATATGAGGGTAAGATGATTCACCAATTTGATGATCGATGGGCCACTTTTGACAATCCAAGAAAAAACGACGAACCAAGAGACGTTACACTTTCAGAAAAGCAAGTCTTCAACTTTCGTCCTAAACCTCAATTTTGGGTTGAGCACGAAGTTGTGCTAAAAAAATTCTTAGATAAAAATGGTGAATCCTGGTGGCAACAACCCTGGATGCTAGGATTTCGGGATGTATCAAGCCCAACTAACCAAAGAACTTTGATCTACTCTATTCTGCCCTCTAGTTTCGGAGTTGGACATACCATCAACTTATTTTTCCCAAAGAGGCCAGAACCCGAAGTAGCTTGCTTACTAGCGAACTTCAATTCGCTGACTTTAGATTTTGTTCAGAGAATCAAACAGTCCGGGTCACACGTCAGTCGCTTTTTAGTTCATCAACTCCCAGTTCTTCCTCCAAATCACTATTCTGAGAAAGCCCGGGAGTATATAGTGCCCCGCGTTGCCAAACTGACCCGCAACAGCCGCGAAATCTGCGATGTCTGGCTGACTGATTTTCCAGACTACAAATTCCAAGATCCCCGAGAACGGCTTGAAATTCGCGCAGAGCTAGACGCCTACATTGCCCGTCTTTACAGATTGAGTAGAGAAGACCTTGCCTATATTTTAGATCCTCAGGGGGAGATGGGGGAAGATTTTCCTTCGGTCACTTTTCCCTCCCTCAAAAAGGAGGAGATTGAAAAATATGGTGAATTCTTAACCAAGCGCCTCGTCCTCGAAGCTTTCGATAAATTAGAAAATATGGAGGTGGCTGGGGATGCTTAGTACCACCACGATCAAAAAAAATCTCTTAGACAGTGGCTCTCTAGTAGTTTCCAACGAAGCTATGGGAAATAACTTACCTTTTCAGGTAAGTATGTACCCCCACCTAACAGGAACGGCAAAAGTAGATCCTGGCTCGGAGACCGTAACCATCAATTTCGACTGTCCTGAAGTTCAGACCCACTTTGCATCTTTAGCTAAGACCTTTGGGGGTAAACTTTCTTGTAAAACTGTTGATGAGCTCTACCGTACTTTGACTGTTATACATGATCATCTTGACGAATTCGAAAAACTCTTTTCTGAATCCCAGGTTGCAAAAGAATTAGAAAACCAGGCCGAGACTTTTAATCCAGACAAAAATGACACTGAGGCCGAACGCTTAATCAAAGAAAGAAGGGGACAACAAATTTATCGCAGTCGTTTAGAAAAACTTTGGAGCGGCTCCTGTGCCGTTACCGGTATCTGTATTCCCGCGGTCTTAAGGGCAAGTCATGCCAAACCTTGGTCGGAATGTGAAACAGGTAGGGAACGGCTCGATCCGTTCAACGGCTTTCTGCTTTCTGCCAATTTAGATGCTTTATTCGATAAGTTCCTCATTTCCTTCGATGAGGATGGACGAATTCTTCTCAATCCGAATTTGAAAATCGAGGAACTTAAGAAGCTAGGAATAAACGAAGATATGAGACTTCGTTTTTTAGAACCTGATCATCTGCCCTACCTGGAATATCATCGCAAGAAATTTTCTGAATTAACCCAGAAAACCGATCTTTCAACAAGCAGACCTCCCCGACAAAAGTTCTAGGAGCTCGGAATCTTAATCCCGGGCTCTCCTTAACGTCCTAAAAGTCTGAGCAAACACTTAGTTCCAACCCAGACCTAGGCAAGGTACATCTTAAACTTGAGCTCATCTAAAATTTTCCCATAATTCTTTCTAAACAAGCTTCTCTCAGAATTCAAATTGCCCACCCTTTCATTGTTCATGATGGCATCGAATAGAATGAGATCAGTAATTGCCGATTGCATTGCAAGAACGTCTGAACAATAACCGCTAACCATTTTTGCTTTAGTTATTTTTAAAAAATTACGGACTTCAGTTTCGTCAGCAAGGGTACTGCAAGAGCTAAAGTGGACGTATTTACCTTTAAAGAAATCCGGATAGGTTTCGGCCAACTGTGTCAGAGAAACGAACCCATTCCACTCGTCGTCGCAATCATTTTCCCGTTTTTCTGAAAACTCTGTTACATCGTTCTCTAAACAGATTTTCCCCTTTGTACCGTGACTACAAATATAAACAACGTCGTAGCTGGCTAACTTGGATCGTTTTTTCCGTTGTTCTTTCTCAAAATAGTCAAGGTAGTATCTAAGCGTGGAATTTGTGGGTACCACTCTATGAATGAAGTCACAACCATAAAAGTCAGAGAAAAAGTTCAACAAGTCAACAGTTCTTAACGAAAATTTATTGGTACTTTTAATCAACAGCCATTCAGCCCCTAAGCAAATAATATTGTGGGGAGCTTTTGCCATCGTTTCCTCCTTGAGATTGGTTTTGTCTTTTAGAAATCCGTTGCCGCTTTGTCGTTTTTTGCTCGTAAAAACTAGAGAGTCCCAACCTTACGACCTCAGACTGTCACCTTTTATTGTTTCATCATAGGCTATTCTTAACCTATCAGGTCTTCTTTTACTTGCCTCCGTAAAATCTTGCCCCCAATACTTGATAATCCCATGGCTTCGGCTGGATTCTTAGAGATTGATCACACCCGTAACCCTACTACTTTCTACCGTAATTCAAGTAGACAATGAGAGGAAAAAGGATCAGGCCTGAGGCAACAATCACTGCCTGATAGCCGAACCAGCCCGAAAGTGCTCCGGCCGCAAACGGTCCCAACGCCATACCGGCATGACCTGTCAGAAAGTTAAACCCGAACACTTCGCCTTTCTTATCAGGCGGACATTCCGTCGAGATGATCGAATTGACTAAAGGAATCAGACCGGCAATCGCAAATCCGGCGATGAATCTCCAAACACCGAATTCAAACGGAGTTCGTCCCAAGACTTGAGCGGAGATTAAAAGACCGGCGAAGAACAAAGAGCACGAAAGTACCTTTAAGAAGCCAAACCTCTGTCCAGCCGCTCCGAGAATCGGAGAAGCAATCATGATCGAAATCGCGCAGACAGAAAATATCGTCCCGGAAAGCATCATGATGTTGTCCATGCTTCCTTGAAGCTGAGCAATGTAAAGCGGCAGGATTGGCTGAGCTGAGAATAAAGACGCGTGAATCACTGCGCAGGCAATCAGCATTTTGAAAATCGCTGGCTGTCGAAGAACACTCCAATCAAACCAATTACGTGAAGTGACTTTAACTGTCCTTGGTTTTTCTTTAATGCAAAAACCGATCAGTAGGGAAATAAGACCTAGAGCAACAGAAGCAACGAAGAAAGATTCGCGCATTCCGAAGTAATCTGCCAATACGCCGCCTACAAAAGGACCGACTACTGCACCGACTGTCATGCCTCCCTGCATCAATCCCATAGAGAGGCCTGTTTTACGGGCGGGAATTGAGGCGGCTAACAAAGCCAACAAAGCAGGATATAGACCGGCACACAAACCTTGGAAAAACCGAGCGGCAAACAATTGCATCGGAGTTTGGACAATGCCGCACAATGCGTAACTAATCGTCAGACCGATTGAGGCTCTTAAAGCCATGAGTTTGCGGCTTTTACGATCCGCCAGGACGCCCCAGACGGGCCCGAGCAGTCCGCTCACAAAGAAAGTCACTGCAAAAACCGCACCTGACCACATGTCGACTTCCGAAGCCTTCGCTCCGAGTGCCGATGATAAATACACCGGCAAAAACGGCGTAATCATCGTGAACGACATATCCATCAGAAACGCGCTGGCGACTAAGATCGTAAGCGTAACAACCCACGGCACGAGAACCCCTCCTTCTCTTGGCATCTTTAAAGATTATGCGCTCGAAATGGGCGATTTTTAAATTTTTCCGAGAATCGAAAAATTCCTCCGTTATAAATCGGAGAAATAAATATGTTATGGCAGAATAATTGAAATATCTTTGGGTTCTATGCTGATGAAACTTGTCGCTAAATTTGCTGCATCCTTAGCCGTTCTTGGCCTTTCTTTTAATGTTCTTGCTGCAGAACTGAACGTTTACGCCTCCATGCCTGAGAAATACGCCTCTCAGGTCCTTGAACAGTTCACCAAGGAAACGGGTATCAAAGTCAACTTCCTCAGACTTTCTTCCGGCGAAGTTCTCTCCCGCCTCCAGGCAGAGAAAAGTAATCCCCAAGTCGATGTTCTTCTGGGAGGTCCGGCAGATTATCTTGAAGTTGCTAAGAACGAAGGGCTGACAGCACCCTATAAACCTAAAGGCTCTGATTTCATTCCGGCAGAATTTAAGGATCCACAAAATTATTGGACGGGAATCGGCATCATGCCGCTTGCCTTCATCACGAATAACAACTTTCTTAAAAAGAACAACCTGAAGGCTCCGACTTCCTGGCAGGATTTTCTAAAGCCTGAATACAAAGAAGGCCTTATCCTGGCCGATGCTCGAACCTCCGGAACTGCGACAGAACGCCTCTTCTCTTTAGAAAGAGTATTCGGGCGCGAAGGCAGTATCGACTTCCAGAAAAAACTTCACAAGAACGTTCAGATGTACACCAAGAGCGGTGCTTGGCCTGCTTTGCGTGTCGGTGACGGTCTCGCGGCTGCTGCCATGGTTTACTTGCCTGATGCGCTGGATATCGTCCAGCTCGGATATCCGGTCACGATTTCTTATCCGAAAGAAGGCGTTACCTTCGGCATCGAAGTTGTGTCTCTTGTAAAAGGTGCTAAACATCCGAAAGAGGCAAAAGAATTTTTAGACTGGGCCACTTCACCTAAACTGGCCGAATTCCTTATCAAAAATAAGATTAGGTACGTTCCGACCCGTACCGACGTCAAAGTTGACGACCCTGTGCTGGATTTAAAGAATATTCATATGCTTGGCGTCCCGTTGTCTGAGAAAGGCCGGCTACGCGAACAGCTTACAAAAGACTGGATTGATCAGGTCTTACAAGCCAAATAAGGGGCTCCTTGATTTAGAACATCGGCGCTTTCTTCTCTATAGGAGTAAAGAAGCCGCTTTCAATTTAACAATAGGCACTCCATGAAAGTGATCGGTCTGACAGGCGGGATTGGTTCCGGCAAAACAACGGTTTCTGACTTATTTGAGGAATTAGGGATCGAAGTTGTGGATGCAGATGTCGTCTCGCGGCAATTAACCGCGGTAAACGGCGGCGCAATGCCGGATATCGTTAAACACTTCGGGCCTGAAGCAGCCTCTCCCGACAGCTCCATGAATCGAAAATTCATTAGAGAGTTGGTGTTTTCTGACCCTGCGGCTAAAACGGCTCTGGAAAATATCCTTCATCCTTTAATTCGCAAAGAGTGTCAGCGCCAACTCGACGCCTCACAGTCCCCGTACACGATCTTAAGTGTCCCGCTTCTCATTGAAAGCCCCTTTTGGCGTTCGTCCATCGATCGCTTGCTTGTCGTCGAAGCGCCAGAAGCGCTGAGAGTCGAGAGGGTCGTTCAAAGAAGCCATCTAACGCCTGAAGCTGTGAAAAAGATTATCTCAACCCAGGCGACGACTGCTCAAAGGCTGGATGCAGCAGATGACGTCATTGAAAATGTCGGCACCTTCGAGATGCTAAAGGCCTCTGTATTAAAACTTCACGCAATGTACCTTTCTTTAAGTAGAAAAAGCTGAACCTCCGATACTGCCTGCTGTGTGAAAATTACTGTCTCGCAGTGGGATACAACAGCTTATTTTCTTAGTCTAAACCTTCTCATTGTGTAAAATCGTATAGGAGAATCCCTTGATATTTTTGCGTTATTTCTGAGAGATTTTTCGATAGCCGTACGCCTTCGGCGGTAATCATTTCCATTACCGGCCGTTAAGGGGAAAATATAAAATTATTCTAGGAACGCGAGAGATTGGAATGACCGAAACCTTATTACGATATGAGTTTCCCTCCAACGAA